>Ga0209187_1000059_pt1 | contig 250111 bp, 227 predicted proteins | sample BantaG_FD_187430 | JGI IMG/M metagenome (GOLD analysis project Ga0209187, IMG submission 187430) | Marine algal microbial communities from Bantry Bay, Ireland - BantryBay_4 metaG (SPAdes) (version 2) | ecosystem: Host-associated > Algae > Red algae > Unclassified | place: Bantry Bay, Ireland... | reverse complement strand
CTCATCAAGCGACACGGCCATTTCCGCGCGCTCGTCTTCATTGGTGATTACGCTCAACATCGGCGTTCCTTCCTCACCGACCCGGCAAGGTCGGCGATTGCTCTTTTCTTTCAAAGAGGAAGGTACGTCGCGCTCCAACTCAAACCCGGCATCCACAGGTTTCGGTTATAACTCCACCTATGTTGCACCGAAAGGCGTCATGTCGGACGCTAGTGCCGCTCAGATATCGTTCACACCCGTTTGCACTCGCGCTACCACTCGAGTGGCCTTTGCCTGATGACGAGTCAATTCTGCATGCTGCACGACAACTTCGGTGGCCGAACCCAGACCACCGGCCGACTGAAAGAAACGGCGCACGATCGATCCGTTGGCCACGATCCGGTCGCCCGGCTCCCATTTGAACACCCGCTTTGGGGGGTCGTACCAGACGGCCGGCACCGAGGTTGTCTTGACGCCGCGCGCACGGACTGTCAGCGAAAACGATGCAGCGAGAGTCCCCGAAGGCAATGTTCGAGTCTCGGGTGCGGCGACCAATTCGCCGATCACCAGCCCCAGGTTGACATCTACCTCGGTAGCGCTGGTTGTGGTTGTTGTTGTTGTAGCTCTCTTGGTTCCCACTGTTTCATCCTTGTCCGTGATACATGGGAAGCTGCTGAGCACACTACGCCCTGGGTGTGACACTGCCGGGGTGTGACCGTGCTGCTCTCTAGGTTGCCCGGGCCTTGGCGTCGACGTAGCGCGGCTCGTGGTGCGCAATCCAGCCGAAGAGTTCTTTCGCCTGCGGTCGTTCGCCAGCGCGCTCGTAGATATCAGCCAGCGCGTAGGCGCGCCGGAGATGATGTTCCAACGGCCGTTTCGGCCGCTTCCATCCCTTGCTCAATAGCCGCACGGCGTCCTGCAGACGCCCTTGATCGGCCAGGGCCCCGGCGGCAACGATGCGGCCCTCGTTGAGCAGCTCATTGGCGGGCGACGCCTCCCGCAGCTCGATCCAGAGCTGCTCGACGTCTGCATAGTTGCCAACGGCCCGATGCGCATCGGCCAATACCGGGTTCTGATCCGGCAAACCGCTTGATTCCCGAACCAGCTCGAGCACTTCGATCGCCTGACGCCAGCGACCCTGCCCGTAAAGCGACAGGCCGTACATCTCGGCCACCTCCAGCACCTCTGGCGCTCGACGATAAAGCCGTTCGGAAATGACTCGAGCCTGCCCGGCACGGTCTTGGTCGAGATGTTCGGCCGCCTGATTCAGGTCTCGCCATGCACGACCACCCGCGCTGTCGCCGAGCAACTCTTTCAGCAGCCGTTTGGGATCGGGCAGGTTTCGCGGCATCAGGGGCGCCCGCTCGGTGGCTGCGGGCACCTTCTTCTTCTTCGGCTTGGGCTTGTGGGCCGGCTTCGACCCCGACCGAGCTATAGCTGCTTGGGCTTCATTGCGAAGACGCTCGCGATTGGCGTCGCCTGCAGCCCGCTTTGCCAATCGCGCTTGGTGCTTGGCGAATGCCTCGGGGTCTTCTTCTTCGGTGGGCGGCTGGTACTCGGGCTCGAGTTCGGGTTCGTGCAGCGACTGATCTTCGGTGATTCGGGCAGCACCCCGGCGTGCCAATCCGCCCCAGCTACGCGGGCCTGCCTCCGGTGGAGCCTCGCGGCCGTCGGAACGTAGCCCGCGAGCCCCACTACGACGCTCACCATCACGCTGCGGCCGACCATCACGATCACCACCACGCCCACGACCATCACCATCACGACGCGGCCGACCATCACGATCCCCACGACCACGACCACGACCATCACCATCACGACGCGGCCGACCATCACGATCACCACCACGCCCACGACCATCACCATCACGACGCGGCCGACCATCACGATCCCCACGCCCACGACCATCACCATCACGACGCGGCCGACCATCACGATCACCGCCACGCCCACGACCATCACCATCACGACGCGGCCGACCATCACGATCACCACCACGCTCACGACCATCACCATCACGGGGTGGCTTGCCGCTGCGGGAGGATTGGCCCTTCCCGCGCTTGGCGTGGTCGCGAGGTCCTCGTGATGACGCGCCTTTACCCCGGGATTGACCCGGGTTGCGGTTACTGCGGTCGGACCCGCCACGGGGTCCGCGTTGCTCAGCCATAGTCAGCTCGCTCTTCTTCTGTTCAGTTGTCAATTGCGGTCACAAGCGACCGCGCCGTTGGCAACGCTATCGCCGCCAGTGCTCGACGGTGTGATCAGCCGTCAAAACGGACAAACGCCCTGGGCGAACCCAGGGCGTTTCTCATTTTGATTCCGTGTCATTGACGACATTGCGGATTCTGCGCTCGACCACTCCACATACCTGTGGGAGGCGAATCTGCGTGCGAAATCCGGCGGCGACCTACTCTCCCAGGGCGTCTCCACCCAAGTACCATCGGCGCTGACAGGCTTAACTTCCGTGTTCGGAAAGGGAACGGGTGTGGCCCTGTCGCTAGCACCACCGAAACTATTGAGATTGGTCCTTGAAGACCTGAATAGCGAGCACGAACTGTCTTCTAGTCGTTGTCTTGATCGTCTAGACATCGACTCCATACAGCCAAAGCCGGATGAAGTAACAGAGTCTAACAACTCAAGGATTGCGGATTAATCAAGCCCTCGGCCGATTAGTACCGGTCAGCTAAACACGTTACCGTGCGTACACTTCCGGCCTATCAACGTGGTGTTCTGCCACGGGCCTTACCTGGTTAACCCAGTGAGAGATCTCATCTTGGAATGGGCTTCCCACTTAGATGCTTTCAGCGGTTATCCCGTCCGAAGGTCGCCAACCAGCCATGCCCTTGGCAGGACAACTGGCACACGAGAGCTTCGTCCACCCCGGTCCTCTCGTACTAGGGGCAGCTTTCCTCAAATCTCTTCCGGCTACAGAGGATAGGGACCGAACTGTCTCACGACGTTCTAAACCCAGCTCGCGTACCGCTTTAATGGGCGAACAGCCCAACCCTTGGGACCTGCTTCAGCCCCAGGATGCGATGAGCCGACATCGAGGTGCCAAACCTTTCCGTCGATATGGACTCTTGGGAAAGATTAGCCTGTTATCCCCGGGGTACCTTTTATCCGTTGAGCGACGGCGCTTCCACACGCAACCGCCGGATCACTATGTCCTACTTTCGTACCTGCTCGACTTGTAGGTCTCGCAGTCAAGCTCCCTTATGCCATTGCACTCGAAGACTGATTGCCAACCAGTCTGAGGGAACCTTTGAACGCCTCCGTTACTCTTTAGGAGGCGACCGCCCCAGTCAAACTACCCACCTGACACTGTTCCCGAACCAGATAATGGTTCAAGGTTAGATGGTCAACGTACGCAGGGTGGTATTTCAAGGTTGACTCCACCGAAGCTAGCGCTCCGACTTCCTAGTCTCCCACCTATCCTACACAGCGCAAATCAAACACCAATATCAAGCTATAGTAAAGGTCCACGGGGTCTTTCCGTCCTTCTGTAGCTAACGAGCATCTTTACTCGTACTTCAATTTCGCTGAGTCCATGGTTGAGACAGTAGGGGAGTCGTTACGCCATTCGTGCAGGTCGGAACTTACCCGACAAGGAATTTCGCTACCTTAGGACCGTTATAGTTACGGCCGCCGTTTACTGGGGCTTAGGTTCACAGCTTCGCTTTACAGCTAACCGGTCCCCGTAACCTTCCAGCACCGGGCAGGCGTCACAGGGTATACATCGTCTTACGACTTAGCACCCTGCTGTGTTTTTAGTAAACAGTCGCTCCCCCCTAGTTTGTGCCACCTCATTAGGCTATAAACCCATGAGGTCATCCTTATCCCGAAGTTACGGATGCAATTTGCCGAGTTCCTTAACCATGGTTATCTCATACACCTTAGTATTCTCTACCTGCCCACCTGTGTTGGTTTGGGGTACGGGCGCTATGAGAGCTCGCTAGCAGATTTTCTTGGAAGTAGTGGATCAATGACTTCGTCGTATTCGACTCGGCATCGTGTTTCAGCCTTGATGGGGAACGGATTTACCTATGCCCCGGCCTAAGCACTTACCCCAGGACAACCATCGCCTGGGTTCACCTACCATTCTTCGTCCCTGCATTGCTGGCCGCTCCGAAGTGGGTCCTTTCCTTCCGGTTCCCTAAGGATCCGGACATCCAGTTAGCAACTTCGGTTAAGCCTGGGCGCGCTCACAGCGGTACTGGAATATCAGCCAGTTATCCATCGACTACGCCTCTCGGCCTCGTCTTAGGTCCCGACTCACCCTGGGAGGAATAGCCTTCCCCAGGAACCCTTGGGCTTTCGGTGGAAGGGTTTCTCACCCCTCTCTCGCTACTCATGCCTACATTCGCACTCGACCACGCTCCACAACTGCTTCCGCAGCTGCTTCACAGCAAGATCGACGCTCTGCTACCACGCAACATCGAATAAATTCGTGTCGCATCCGCGGCTTCGGTGGTGTGTTTAGCCCCGTTACATTGTCCGCGCAGGTTCACTCGACCAGTGAGCTGTTACGCACTCTTTCAAGGGTGGCTGCTTCTAAGCCAACCTCCTGGCTGTCTATGCGAACCCACATCGTTTACCACTTAACACACACTTTGGGACCTTAGCCGGCGGTCTGGGCTGTTTCCCTCTCGACCCCGAAGCTCATCCCCCGGGGTCTCACTGCTGCGCTCTGGAGTACTGGCATTCGGAGTTTGGCTGAAGTCGGTAAGCTTGTGGGCCCCCTAATCCATCCAGTGCTCTACCTCCAGTACTGAACACGCAACGCTGCACCTAAATGCATTTCGCAGAGAACCAGCTATCACCGTGTTTGATTGGCCTTTCACCCCTATCCACAGGTCATCCGCCCAGTTTTCAACCTAGGTCGGTTCGCGCCTCCACGAGGTCTTACCCTCGCTTCACACTGCCCATGGATAGATCACACGGCTTCGGGTCTACAGCATGCGACTATGCGCCCTATTCAGACTCGCTTTCGCTCCGGCTTCCCCTCTCGGGTTAACCTTGCCACACACCATAACTCGTAGGCTCATTCTTCAAAAGGCACGCCATCGAGGCTTAGGACAAGTCCTAAACGACTCTTTGACTGCTTGTAAACCAACGGTTTCAGGTACTATTTCACTCCCCTCCCGGGGTACTTTTCACCTTTCCCTCACGGTACTAGTTCACTATCGGTCACGTACGTATACTTAGCCTTACGAGGTGGGCCTCGCAGATTCACACCAAATTCCACGTCAATGGTGCTACTCGGGAACACTAATAAGAGTCTTGAAGCTTTCGTTTACGGGGCTATTACCCTCTACGGCCCGTCTTTCCAGTACGGTTCTACTAGCAACAAGATTTGTAACTCTTTGCAGGTTCTAGCGCACCTGCCATTAGGTCCCACGACCCCGACATAGCAACGCCGCTAGGCTTTCCACTATGTCGGTTTAGGCTCACCCCCGTTCGCTCGCCGCTACTAGGGGGGTCACGGTTGTTTTTCTTTCCTCCGGTTACTGAGATGTTTCAGTTCACCGAGTTCCCTCTACCCGCCCTATATATTCAGGCGGGAGTAACACCCCATGACGGGTGCTGGGTTTCCCCATTCGGACATCCACGGGTCATAGCTTATTAGGCAGCTCGCCGTGGCTTATCGCAGCCGGTCGCGTCCTTCATCGGTAGTACGTGCCAAGGCATTCACCGTTGGCTCTTTGTAGCTTGAAATCCGAAATCCTTAAATTGTCAGTGAGTCTCGCAGTTTGCACTGCGGGATTTACCTCTGTGTTCTTAAAGAGATCAAGTTAATTAACAGGCCGGTCTTGCGACTGGCCTGACTCATTTAAACTAAAAGTTTGCGCAGCATCACTTGGAGGTGATGCTGCAATTGTTATCTAACAGTGCCAACAATCCGCAGAAGGACGAAGTCCGATTGCGGCATGACACTGTAAAGATGCTCGTGCTCGCTATTCAGTTCTCAAGGACCAAGAACGCAAGAAACCGCATCCAGGATGTGGATGCGGTGGCTTGGGTTCTCGCAGTTGCTGTGGCTCGAATGCACGCCAAGAGGAGTGGGCCGAGGGCAGCAGAGCTGCGAAGGCATGCGATCGTAGGATCGGAGCCCTCTCAAAACAGAAGACAGAAACCGGAATGACTCAAGAGGCCAAACTATTCAACGAACCGTGCACGCTCAGATCAAATGTCTGGGCGGAGAGGGACGTTGAAAAACCAGTGATCAACTAGTTGTTCATCAAACTCACCAACGAATGTTGATGGAAGTCTGACAGAACTCCTTAGAAAGGAGGTGATCCAGCCGCACCTTCCGGTACGGCTACCTTGTTACGACTTCACCCCAATCACCGATCCCACCTTCGGCAGCTCCCCCCTTGCGGTTGGGCCACTGACTTCGGGTGTTACCGACTTTCGTGGTGTGACGGGCGGTGTGTACAAGGCCCGGGAACGTATTCACCCCGGCGTTGCTGATCCGGGATTACTAGCGACTCCAGCTTCATGAAGTCGAGTTGCAGACTTCAATCCGAACTGAGACTGGCTTTAAGGGATTCGCTTCACCTCGCGGTGTCGCTGCCCGTTGTACCAGCCATTGTAGCATGTTTGCAGCCCTGGACATAAGGGGCATGATGACTTGACGTCGTCCCCACCTTCCTCCGACTTGACGCCGGCAGTCTCCCATGAGTCCCCACCTTGACGTGCTGGCAACATAGGACAGGGGTTGCGCTCGTTGCTGGACTTAACCAAACATCTCACGACACGAGCTGACGACAGCCATGCACCACCTGTTTAGGGCCCCGAAGGACACCATATCTCTATGGCTTTTCCCTAAATGTCAAACCCAGGTAAGGTTCTTCGCGTTGCCTCGAATTAAGCAACATGCTCCGCCGCTTGTGCGGGCCCCCGTCAATTCCTTTGAGTTTTAGCCTTGCGGCCGTACTCCCCAGGCGGGGCACTTAATGCGTTAGCGACGGCGCGGAAATCGTTGATAGATTCCCACACCTAGTGCCCAACGTTTACGGCATGGACTACCAGGGTATCTAATCCTGTTTGCTCCCCATGCTTTCGCTCCTCAGTGTCAGTATCGGCCCAGAGTGCTGCCTTCGCTGTTGGTGTTCCTCCTGATATCTGCGCATTTCACCGCTACACCAGGAATTCCACACTCCTCTACCGAACTCAAGTCACAGCAGTATCGGATGGCGTCTCAAGGTTGAGCCTTGAGTTTTCACATCCGACTTACCGAACCACCTACGAGCTCTTTACGCCCAATAAATCCGGACAACGCTTGCTCCCTACGTGTTACCGCGGCTGCTGGCACGTAGTTGGCCGGAGCTTCTTCTGTAGGTACCGTCATTTTCGTCCCTACTGAAAGGGGTTTACAACCCGAAGGCCTTCATCCCCCACGCGGCGTCGCTGCATCAGGCTTTCGCCCATTGTGCAAGATTCCCTACTGCTGCCTCCCGTAGGAGTCTGGGCCGTGTCTCAGTCCCAGTGTGGCTGATCGTCCTCTCAGACCAGCTACCCGTCGATGCCTTGGTGAGCCGTTACCTCACCAACTAGCTGATAGGCCGCGAGACCCTCCCGGAGCGACGGATCATTTCCTCAATCGATCATGCGATCGTTAGAGGACATCCGGTATTAGCCGTAGTTTCCCACGGTTGTCCCGGTCTCCGAGGCAGGTTTCTCACGTGTTACTCACCCGTTCGCCACTCGTACATATGGACCGAAGTCCGTACTCGTTCGACTTGCATGTATTAGGCGCGCCGCCAGCGTTCGTCCTGAGCCAGGATCAAACTCTCCGTCAAAATCTACTGACACCGAAGTGTCAGTTGAAATCAGTTGCTTGTAACCACACCTCTCAATGAAGTGAGATGCTCTTAATGGCTACTTTGCGAAATGGAGGTTTCGTTAGTCTCAGCAAAGAACGGTGCAACGTTAGAAACACCGGGGACTGAAACTTCCTGACCTGTTCATTGCCTGCGGTCATCAATCAACGCGGGGGCTGAAGTGATGGGCAGGACTTTAATTACTTTGAACGGCTATTCCGACGAACAAAGAGTGTCCGTTGAAACGCCGCACTGGCTTTTCGTTTCCTGTCTTCTGTTTTCAAAGAGCTATCGATCGGCACAGCCAGATCTGCGGGGCTTCACGGCCGGCGGTTGAGTTGGGCTGTTAGACCTAACTGCAAGGGCGGCGGGAGGGGCTCCGTTTGCTACCTTCGGTGTGCATGACGCACACCCGGGCAGAAGGAATAAGCTAGCGCATTCACCCATCCTTTGACAACCAGATATTTGTGAAATCCTTGTGACGAAAGATACACGATGACCGAAATCCGCCAAATCACTAGCGAAACCGCGTGGCAGACGCTGCTCGACGACGAAAAATCTGTGCTCGTCGACGTTCGAACCGAGTCCGAATGGCGAAACGTGGGCGTTCCCGACACCAGCTCCATTGGTCGCCCGACCCGATTTGTGTCGTGGACCGACGAGCAGGGCGTCGCCAATCCCTACTTCGCCGACCAGGTCACCGATGGGATCGATCCCGATACGCCAATACTGTTGCTCTGCCGGTCGGGAGCTCGCTCGAATGCCGCCGCCGATTTGTTGCTCAGCATGGGTTTCACCCAACCAATGAACATCGCTGGAGGGTTCGAGTCACCCCAGCACCCCGACGCCGGCTGGAAGGCTCAGAAACCATCGACCACCTACGACCCCAGTTCCTGAGTCGTACCGGCGCTACCAGCTCGCCGGCGCATGGGCTTCGACAAAGGCCAGCAGGTCGCTCTGGGTCACGGTTGACCGCCCCGGTTGCACGATGACTCGGTCGACGCCGGCCTCGCCGTAGGCCACCAGGTCGTCTTTGGTGAGTCGCCGCGCCGGGGTGATGCTGATTTCGAGCTCGCCCAGGTGAGCCGGCCGTTCCAACTCCCCTGCCAGCTCGTTGAGTTGGGCAATGTCAGCCGAAGCTGTCTCGGGGTCCCGCATGAATCCGTACCAACCGTGGGCAGACCGAACGGCCCGGGCAGCAGCGCGGCGGCTGTGCCCGCCCACCACCGTGTGCAGGTCGGCTTGCACCGGTTTCGGATTTGCGGTCACGGCGTCGAAATGTACGAACTCGCCATCGAACGAGGCAACGTTTGTTGTCCAGAGCGTTCGCATCGCCGCCAAGTACTCATCGGCACGATCACCGCGCTTGGCCATCGGCGTCGAGCAGGCCGTCATCTCCGGTTCGAGGTAGCCGACTCCGAGACCGAAGAGCAGCCGACCACCCGACAGGTGATCAACCGACGCCAGGCTCTTCGCCAGCACCGCAGGTTGTCGTTGGGGAAGAATGATGATTCCCGTACCCAGCTTGATCGTCGACGTCACTGCAGCCAGGTAGCTCAGCGCGGCCGCCGTATCCACAAAGACGGTCGCGGGGGCTGCAGGCGAAGGCGGGGCTTGGGGATCCGGCAGCACGATGTGTTCGCCGGTCCACACCGAGTCGTAGCCCGCCGCCTCACAGGCCTGAGCGACGGTCACCATGGTGGACGGGTCACTCATGACGCCGAAATTGATGCCGAACATGCCAATGCGGGGAAGGCTCATGGTCACCGATTGTTAGTCACGGCGACGACTCATGGCAAAGTTGCTCCATGAGCGAGACTGCCGACCCGGTGCTGGAACGTGTACGCAATGGCCTGGCGTGGCCCGCCTGGGATCGCTGGAGCAACGACGTAGCGGCCGAGCCACCCGATGTGCCAGTCACCGCCGTCGACCACGCCAGTCGAGGCGTCGCCGTACGTCGCCGCCTGAGCTTGGCGAAGACGATCGACCAGGGTGGGCCCTACCTCGAGGTGTTTCGCCAGCAAGCTCTTGACCGCCTCCAACGAGAGCACGATCAGGATCTCGGTCCACTTGCTACGTTCACCTTTGCCATCAAGGACCTGCTTGCTGTTACAGGCCGCCCGATGATGGCCGGCAGCGCAGCCCGCAGCGAAGCGGCTGCGGAACCAGCTACGGCTCCCATGGTGCGCCGCCTCGAAGCGCTCGGAGCGATCGCCGCCGGTGTCGTGACACTCCACGAGTTCGCGTTCGGCGTAACCGGCGTCAACCCGTTCGCCGGCACCGCCGTCAATCCGAACGCCCCCGACCGGATCACGGGTGGCTCGAGCTCGGGAAGTGCGGCTGCGGTGGCCGATGGGTCAGCGCGGGTTGCAATAGGCACCGACACCGGGGGCTCGATTCGAGGCCCGGCATCGTTCTGCGGAGTCGTCGGCTACAAGCCCTCGTTCGGCCTCTATCCCTCGGCGGGAGTTTTCCCGTTGTCTGGCACCCTGGATCATGTCGGCATGTTCGCCACCACCACCGCTGACATTGCAGCCGTGCATGCTGCGCTCGGTCATCAGATCGACGAAGCGCTGCTCCCGGCTCGCATCGGCCTGGCGCGGGCCGACATCGAGGCCGCCGACCCCGACGTGCAACTGCGAGTGGAAGCAGCGATTTCGGCACTGGAAGATGCAGGTTGCGAACTCGTCGACGTGAAGTGGCCCGATGCGGAGAAGACCTTCGTGACCAGCACAGCCATCATGTTCTCCGAGGCGGCGGCCATCCACCAAGAGTCTCTTCGACAAAACCCGGCGCACTACGGAAGAGACATCCAGGCCCGGTTGGCCCTGGGGGCCGATCTCACCGCCATCGAGGTCGCCACTGCGCACGAATACCGACGCCAGCTCATCGCCGAGGTCACGCGAACCCTGTCCGATGTGCAGGTGATCATCGGCCCGACAACTCCCATGGTGGCACCGCCCAGCACGCTGGCAAGCGAGCCGTCGCTGCCACCCCGGATCGTGGCCAATACACGATTGGGCAATGTGGTGGGTCTGCCGGCGATATCGGTTCCGCTCCCGGGCGGCGAGATCCCGGTTGGCCTGCAGATACTCGGCGCCCGTGATGCAGTCGTGATCGCCAGTGCCTCGGCGATCGAGGCGGTACTGCAACCAGCGGCGTTCCGACCGGGCCGCTAATGCGCTACTCGTTCTCGAGTGCCATCACCTGATCGATACGACGTTGGTGACGACCGCCTTCGAACTCGGTCGCGAGAAACAGCGTTACGATCTCTTCGGCCAAGCCGAACCCCACCACACGCCCGCCGATCGACAACACGTTGGCATCGTTGTGAGAGCGGGCCATACGCGCCAGGTACAGATCGTTGCACAGTGCGGCGCGCGCTCCCTTGACCTTGTTCGCTGCCATCTGTTCGCCCTGTCCCGAGCCGCCGATGACGATGCCGAAATCGGCATCGCCGCCGACCACAGCTCGAGCTGCCCTGGCACAGAATTCGGGATAGTCAACCGATGCCAGGCTGTCTGTTCCGCAATCCTGGGTCTCGTGCCCTTGCGCCTGCAACAGCGCGATCAGGTGTCGCTTCATCTCAAAGCCTGCATGATCACTGCCCAGTGATATCCGCACCGTCGTTACCCCTCGTTCGTAAACGTCGTACCGCCCCAGTGTAGGGAGCGCACCGTCGACCAGTAAGATGCGCGACATGAGCTTGTGGACACCAGACGGCGAGCACGAGGTGCCTCGCGATCAGCAGCCAGCATCGGCTGCGCCGACCAACGACGACCCGACCGGCGGCATTCCCGGCGCACCGTCGCTCGATGACCTGAGCCCCGAAGAACGAGCCCAAGCCGAAGCAATGGCTGCCGAGCTTGCCGAAGCCCGAGCTCGTCTTGCCGATACACCGTCATCGATGGTCGTGGCCAACCATGCCATGGGGCTGTACGAACTCGGAGCGATCCACCTCAGCAACGATCCGGCCAACCTGAGCGAAGCCAAGGTGGCCATCGATGCCATGGCGGCGATCATCGATGCCTTACCGGGTCGCCTGGGCGAGCACGAAGAGACGTTGCGTGCCGCTCGGAATCAGATTCAACTGGCGTTTGTCGAGCTGTCCACCCAAGCCGACGAGTCATAGACAGCGCGGCAATGGGCGCCGAGCGCCCTGACGCCCTCAGATGTCGCGAACGTACCGGCACGACCTGATACGGCGCAGCTTGCATGCAAGACTGGCTGCTCATGCGTACATCAGTCGCTTCACTTGCCATGGTTCTGGGCTTACTCCTGACCGTGGGCGCGTTTGCGCTGGCACCGCCGACGTCTGCCCAGAACATCGATACCCAGGTTCCTCCGGGTAATCCGGTCATCGGCGATGACCGTCCGGGTGATATCGAAGGCAGCGGCGAACCCAACTATGCACTGTGGGTGCTGGTTGCTGGTTGTCTGATCGGGGCCGGTGTGCTGCTCATAAAGATCGAGCGCTGGGAAGCACGTCGCATCGAACATCAAGCACCCTCGACCAGCGCCTGACGCACGCACGGGCCATCAGGGTGGGGTAATCATTGGTCCCGAGGACGCATCTCGATCCGGACATCGGTCCCGAGTTGGCGTACATCGACGATCTCGCCTCGCCAGATATCGCCGATCGTGGGCGCACCCGGACCAGCGAACAGCGGCCGGGCATCGTCGCCTCCGAAGAGTGCTGGTGCGAGATAGATCACATAGCGGTCGATCAGGCCCTGTTGGTGAAACGCTCCGGCAACATGTGCGCCGCCTTCGACCATGAGTTGCAGCACGCCGCGGCCAGCCAGATCAACGAGTACGTCGTCGAGGTCGCCGCCGAGTTCGACGAGCGGCTGGGCTCGGGCGTCGTCGGGCGCAGATCCCAGCACGACTCGCAGCGGCTGAATCTCGTCGCCGTCGATTCCGATCGGGGCGAAGTCGCGCACGGTGAGCGCCGGGTCGTCGGCTCGTATGGTCCCGGCGCCGACCAGCAGCGCGTCGCTCTCGGCGCGCAGGCGATGACTGTCGGACCGCGCTTCGGGGCCGGTGATCCACTTGCTCGATCGATCGGGAGCAGCGGTGAATCCGTCGAGGGTGGCAGCAAGTTTCAACACCACGAATGGGCGGCCGGTGCGCCGGTGGTGCAGGTACGGACGTAGCTGGCGTTCGACGCGAGCCGCGCCGACACCGACATCGACTTCGATCCCAGCCTCTCGCAGTCTGGCTATGCCTTTGCCGGCCACCAACGGATCGGGATCGGTGAGCGCAGTCACCACCCGACTGATGCCAGCTTGAATGATGGCCTCGGTGCAGGGGCCGGTCTTGCCATCGTGACAACACGGCTCGAGCGTGGTGTACATGGTTGCGCCGCGGGCATCGTCGCCGGCTTGAGCCAGGGCGTTGATCTCGGCATGGGGGCCACCGAAGTGCGACGTGGCCCCCGTGAACACCGCCGTGCCCGATGCAATGGCAGCGCCAACCCAAGGGTTCGGCGGAGCGATCAGTCGGGAAGCGTCGGCAGCGTTGATCGCTCGACCCATGTAGTCGGCGTCGCGTCTGTCTGCCATCAGTGATCGGTGGGCGCTGCGGTCATGAGACGCACGGCGTGAGGTATGACGTCGATGACCGCAGTCACTGTTTCGACTGTGCCCTTCGGCGATCCGGGCGAATTCACGATCAGGGCCGTGCCCCTGGTTCCGGCGATCGCGCGGCTCAATCGCCCGAGCGGATTCACCAGCCGCATCGCCTCGGCGATGCCCGGGGCCTCGCGTTCGATGACCAGCCGGGTCCCTTCGGGGGTGAGATCCCGTGGTCCGAACCCGGTACCGCCAGTGGTGATCACGACCCCCGAGAAGTCGTTCGACATTTCGATGAGCGCGTTCGAGACATTGTCGATGCCATCGGCGACCACCCGCTGTTCGACCACGTTGTAGCCATGTTCGGTCAGCAGCTCAACGAGCACCACGCCCGAGCGGTCTTCGCGAGTGCCGTGCACCACGCCATCGGACACGGTGAGCACCTTGGCCGCCAAGCCGGCGGTGTCATGATCTGGCATCGCAAGAACATAGCTGATCGAGCACGCCCGCTCCTGCCACCAACCAGCGTTACTCGGCTCGCGTCCAGGCGAACACGGCCATGCCGTCGCTGTCGTGGTCCTGGGGCAGTACGTAGCCGCCGCTGCTCTCCCAGGACCGCCATCGTTCGTTGGATCCGGCGACATCGATCGGCACGAACTCATCACCCACGGTGGCGGCGATCTTCTCGGTCTCGAGCCGGGTCACGGTGCAGACCGAGTACACGAGCCGCCCGCCGGGTTTGACTGCTTGCGCACCAGTGGCGATCAGTTCGGTCTGCAGCCGGGTCAGGCGTTCGATGGCGTCGGCGTCGATGCGCCAGCGGGCGTCTGCACGGCGCCTCAGCACGCCCAGGCCTGAGCAGGGAGCATCGACCAAGACACGGTCGAACGTGGCCGAACGAAACGGCGGTCGGGTTCCATCGGCGACCACCGCCGCGATCGACGAAGCCCCGACGCGTTGTGCATTCGATGCGACCAGGCGACTGCGATTCCTGCTGCGATCAGCGGCGAGGACATGGGCACCGTGGGCAGCCAGCAGCGTGGCCTTGCCCCCTGGCGCAGCGCACGAGTCCAGAATGAGGTCGCCTGGCTGCGCATCGACGATGTCACACACCCACTGTGATGCTGGATCCTGCACATAGCCGTCGGCACGCTCGTGCACGCTCGGCTCGACGTTCATCCGCTCGAGCATGGCGATGGCGTCGGTTGTGCCATGGTCGTCGGTGAGCTGTTGCACGAGCCAGTCCGGATAACTGAGGCGGATGGCCTCGCTGGGCCATTCGACGTCGCTGCTGGCGACCTTGCGCAAGACGGCGTTGACGAACCCGCGCGCCTTTTTCGGAGCGACACCTACTGTGGCGTCGACAGCAGCGTGGTCGGGGGTCGACAGATAATGCAGCTGATACGCGCCGAGACGCAGTGCCGTTCGCACCGCCGGGTCGACGTCTCGCGTGATGAACCGATCGACCAAGAAATCGCATGCTCGGCGCATTCTGGTGGTGCCGTAGACCATCTGGGTGACGAAGCGCCGGTCTTGTTCTTCGAGCGATGATCGTTTGAGTTCGCCATCGAGTACCAGGTTGGCAAAAGCGCCCTTGTGGTCGATTCGCTTGAGCGTGTCGTAGGCCACCTGACGAGAGCTCATGTGCCGAGCACCGTGCCGGGATCGACCCGAGCGCCTCGATGCCAGTCGGCAGCAGCGACCGGCTTCTTCCCCTCGGGCTGCACGGTCTCGAGCACCAACCAACCCTGGCCGGTGGCGATTCGCACGCCATCGAGTGATCCCGGCGGCAGCGAGGCTGGATCGTCGTCGACCGCGGCTGCTTTGATGGCGAATCGTCTACCCAGCAAGGTGGTGTGGGCGCGGCCGAGCCGCACGATCCGAGCGAGCTGGTCGGCTGGCTGACCGAAGTCGAGGGCGAAGTCCTCGGCCTTGAGCTTGCGGGCATAGGTCACTTCGCCCGATTGTGGTTCCGGCGTCGCCGGCCCGCGTTCGAGTTCGTCGACCAACAGCGCACAGCTGGCCTGAACCAGTGTCTCGCGCAGCTGGTCGAGCGTCTGATCGTCGATGGCTATCTCAGCCCGTGCGTAGACGTCGCCTTCGTCGAGCGCCTCGGCAATCTCCATGAGGCACACGCCGGTCGTTTCGTCGCCGGCCAGAATCGCCCGCTCGAGTGGTGCGGCCCCTCGCCATCGCGGCAACAACGAAAAATGGATATTGATCATTGCCAGTCGATCCAGAATATGGTTGCCAATGATGTGGCCATAAGCCACGACCACACCGAAGTCGGCGCCGACATCGAGCACATCATCGAGCTCATGGCTGACCGCCAGACCCAGTTCCTGGGCGCATGCTTTCACGGGCGTGGGCATCAGGTCTTTCCCGCGACCTCGACGACGGTCGGGGTTTGTGACGACGAGCGCAACGTCGTGCCCGGCATCGACCAGCGCTCGCAGAGGAGGGACAGCGATCTCCGGGGATCCCAGGTAGACGATGCGCGCCGGACCCCCGGGATGGGTGATGTGGGCCATAGGGCAGCTTACGGAAGCTGCAGTCCGCCGCTGCTGGCCTTGAGTGCTCGTTCGGCTTCGGCAGCAACCTTGCGGGCGTTGAGTTCTTTGATTGCTTCGCGGCGTTGGTCATCGTCGAGGTGCTCGAGCAGGAGCACGCCGTCGAGATGATCGATCTCATGCTGGATCAGCCTCGAGAACAATTCGTCGGCTTCGACGGTGACGTCGTTTCCGTCGAGATCGATACCCGAGACGAGTATCTGCTTGGGCCGCACGATCTCGAAGGACATGCCCGGTACCGACAGACAGCCTTCTTCGAACACCCAATCGCCATCGGATTCGGTGACGGTCGGATTGATGAGCACGCCGGGCTCGTCGTCGATGTCGTACACGAAGAAGCGCTTCTGCACGCCGACCTGCGGCGCAGCAAGCCCGATGCCGGGGGCGTCGTACATGGCGACGAACATGTCGTCACACAGCTTCACGAACTTGCCGTCGATGTCGGTGACATCGGTGGCTTTGGTGTTCAGTACGGGGTCTCCGTAGGTGCGTATTCTCTGGCTGGCCATCACAGGAAGGGTAACCGAAACAGGCGCCTCCGCATTCCCTATTGCGCCACTCCGCGCGGGCCGACGTTCGTCGGACATGGTCTCTCGCCGATTGCAGCGGCTCGTCCCTCGCCCGCTCAGCGGGGCAACACGCGTGATCCACTTCCAGGCCAATGCCGCCAAGGGCGCCGCGCCGCAAGCCCGGACACACCGCTCAGCGGGGCAACACGCGTGATCCACTTCCAGGCCAATGCCACCAAGGGCGCCGCGCCGCAAGCCCGGACACACCGCTCAGCGGGGCAACACGCGTGATCCACTTCCAGGCCAATGCCACCAAGGGCGCCGCGCCGCAAGCCCGGACACACCGCTCAGCGGGGCAACACGCGTGATCCACTTCCAGGCGAATGCCGCCAAGGGCGCCGCGCCGCAAGCCCGGATACATTGCGCAGCATGACCGAGAGCCACTACTTCGACGATGATCCGTCGGTTGCCAGCAAGGTGCATCGGATTTCGTTGGAACTCAAGGGTCTCTCGATGGAGCTCGACGTGGACCGAGGGGTCTTCTCCGCCGGCAAGATCGATACCGGCACGCAGGTGTTGCTGGATGTAGCCACGAACCCTGGCAAGCGCACGAGGCAGATTCTCGATGTTGGATGCGGTTACGGACCCATTGCCTGCGTTGCCGCAACTCGGGCCCCAAACGCCAAGGTGTGGGCGACCGACGTGAACAGTCGAGCGCGAGATCTGTGCGCAGCGAACGCCGAACGCCTCGGTTTGAACGTGTCGGTGGCAGCTCCCGAAGACGTGCCAGAAGATCTGCGTTTCGATCTGATCTTGTCCAACCCCCCAATCCGCATCGGCAAGAAGAACCTGCATGCGCTGCTCGAGATGTGGCTGGATCGGCTCACGCCCGACGGGCGAGCCGAGATGGTGGTGCAGAAACACCTGGGCAGTGATTCTTTACAGCGATGGCTGATCGATCAGGGTTGGCCCACCGAACGATTGATGAGTCGCTATGGGTACCGCGTGCTGGTCGTGCAACCGCGAACCCGCCCTGCTGACGGTCGGACCGAAGAAGAATGAAGCAGCTCACCAGCACGGAACTCAAGCGGCTTCACCGCACCTGGCGTAAGGACGAACCGCCTCGTCTCGCGCTGATGCTCGAAGGTATCGGCGGACCGTTCAATCTGGGAGCGATGCTGCGTACGGCTGCGGCGTATCGAGTCGAGCATCTGTACCTGGCGGCCATGCAGATCGATCCGGCCAGCACCAACGTCGGCAAAACCGCGCTCGGATCCGACCGGTTCGTTCCCTGGACAGCGCACGAGGATTTGCCTGACGCTCTGAGGGCAGCCCGAGCGGCCGATTACGCCGTTGTTGGTCTGGAGCTGGCGGATCGGGCCGTGCCGATTCACGAAGCCAACCTGGCGCTACCGACGTGCTTTCTCATCGGCCACGAAGATCGCGGTCTTTCCAAGACCGCCTTGGCGGAATGTGACTCCGTGGTTTTCTTGCCACAACTGGGTCGCATCGGGTCGCTCAACGTGGCCACGGCGGCCTCGATTGCGATGTACGAGGCGCGCCGGCAGAGCTTCACCGGCGACGCGTGACCCAGTGGTAGCTGGCCTAGTGCACCGCCAGCCGTAAGCGCTCGTCGCCTCGGTCCACCCGTGCCAGTTCGGTGACCAGAGTTTCGTTGTCGTCGGCGCGTAGCAACCATCGATCGTTGTTGGGGCCGAGCACCTGCAGACCGATCGGGTTGCCGAGTCGTTCGATGTACCCGCTCGCACCTGCGCCCGAAACTTCTGCTTGCGCAATTGCGGGAGGCCACCGCATTGCGTCGGCCTGGTTCGCCCATGCCTTGGTGAGCGCTGCGGGTTCGGCCCGTCGCGCTGCATCGAGCACGCGATGATCACCCATGCGGGTCTGCACGAGCACACGGCCGCCTTGACGCCGAGGGCCGACCAGGCGAGCGGCCATGACCAGCAGCCCCATCGCCTCGGCCTCGGCTTGTTGACGAAGAGCGGTCAGGTGCTGATCGAAGTCGAGAAACGCAACCGAACGCCACCGCGCTGCTCGCGGCGGTGGGTTCCGCAAGAGCGCCTCGGTACCGATAACCAGGCGAGCATCGCGGTTCACCGAGTCCGACGCCGTGACCTCGCCGACGGGCTCGTTCATGAGCGCACTGAGTTCCTCTCGAGCCCGGGACACACCGAGTACCAGGTTCTTCAACCGAGCGCCGCCGCAGCTTGCACACGCCGGCGGTCTGGTCTTGCCACAGCGAGCGCAGGTGAGCGTGGCATCGTCGACTTGGCGTACGGCGCCCTGACATTGCTCGCACGCTGCGAGTTCACCGCAGGCGACGCACGCCAACAATCGCACGCGACCGGTCCGGTTGAGAATGCACGCCACCCGGCCGGGCGCGCCGAGCGCGCGCACCAGCTCCTCGCTGAACAACCCCAGTCGCCCCGGCGGCTCACTGCGTCGGTCCACGACCTGAACGGCGGGCCATCCACCATGTTCGGTCGAGCGGTCCGGCTCATGCAGCGGCAGGGCCGACACTGCTTCGACCGATGGAGTTGGTGACACCAGCACACATGGCACCTCGGCACGGCGCGCCCGCTCGATGGCGACCTCTCGCGCATGCCAGGTCGGTGTGCGTTCCTCGCGATAGGCACTGTCGTGTTCGTCGAACACCACAATCGCTCCCAGGCCCCCGACCGGCCCCAACGCAGCGGCTCGGGTCCCCACCACGATCGAGCCTGCAGCGGCACGCGCCCAATCGTCGGGCAGCAGCGCAACCTCGAGCCCAGCGCGACGCAATCGGGCCGCAAGTTGGCGGGCAGCATGGATTGTGGGCATGAGCAGCAGCGGATTCCCCTGTGCGGCTGCGGCCAACACCAATGGCCATCGATCCGACGCCGGAGCGATACGCACGACCGCGCCCGGCCCTTCGAACACCGACGCCAGGTCACCATCAATCTCACCACTCCAGCGAGCCGTTGCCGAGCGCGGCAGCCGGTAGATGTTCTTCGGTGGCGAGGCGGTGCGAAGTGCCTTGGCCGCCGAACCGACCCAGCGGTGCGCCAACCAGTTGGCCAGACCGATCATGGATTCATCGGGACCCATACCCGACCACTTCTGCAGCAACCGCAGCTCGACATCGGTTGCGGGTTCCGGGTTCAGTTCGGTGATCCACCCGCCGACGCGTCGACCGTGCAGTTCGACCCGAACCCGACTCCCGACCCGCAGGTCGACGTCGTCGCCCGCACGCCATGTGTCGGGAACTGCGTAGTCGAACGTGCGATGCAGCGCCGCCACATCTGGCTGGACGCGAACGACCGCAGGAACGTCGGACTCGGCGTCGGACTCGCTCCCGGACGTTTCGCTTGTCACAGCCGTGGCAGGAGGTGTAACCAGCTGTGGGTTACAGGCCGAGCGCTGACTTCAGGTCATCGACCCGGTTGGTGTGTTCCCACGAGAAGCCGTCGCCCTCGCGGCCGAAGTGGCCGTAGGCCGCAGTCTGTTTGTACACCGGACGCTTGAGATTCAGATCGCGCAGGATTGCGCCGGGGCGCAGATCGAAGACTTCGCTGACTGCCGCCTCGATAGCTGCTTCGGACACGGTCTCGGTGCCGAAGGTCTCGACCATGACCGACATGGGGTGGGCAACGCCGATGGCGTAGGCGACCTGGACTTCACAGCGCTCGGCGGCGCCGGCGGCAACAACGTTCTTTGCGACCCAGCGAGTGGCATAGGCAGCTGAACGGTCGACCTTGGATGGGTCTTTGCCGCTGAAGGCACCACCGCCGTGGCGAGCCATGCCGCCGTAGGTGTCGACGATGATCTTGCGGCCGGTCAGACCGGCATCACCAACGGGTCCACCAATGACGAAGTTGCCCGTCGGGTTGACGAAGATCTCGTAGTCGTCGTCTGCGAACTGCTCGGGTATCACGGGCTTGATCACGTGTTCGATCAGATCGGGGCGAATCATGTTATCGCGCCCAATACCGGGGTGGTGCTGGGTGGACACCACCACGTTCTCGAGCTCGACCGGCTGGCCGTCTTCGTAGCGGAAGGTGACCTGGGTCTTGCCGTCGGGGCGCAGGTACGGCACCGTGCCGGCCTTGCGCACCGCAGCCAGGCGTTCGGCCATGCGATGGGCAAGGTGGATCGGCAGAGGCATGAGCACGTCGGTCTCATTACATGCGTAGCCGAACATCATGCCCTGGTCGCCTGCGCCCTGCATGTCGAGGTCGTCGGTCTCACCGGAGTCGCCCGATCGGACTTCCTCGCTGGTCGTGACACCCTGGCTGATGTCGGGTGACTGCTCATCGAGCGAGACCAACACACCAACAGACTTGCCGTCGTAGCCGATGTCGCCGTTGTCGTAACCGATCTCGCAGATGGTGTCACGCACGATCGAAGGGATGTCGACATAGGCCTTGGTCGTGATTTCACCACCGACGACCGCAAGGCCGGTGGTCACGAATGTTTCGCACGCCACCCGACTCTCGGGATCCTCGGTCAGAAGTGCGTCCAGGATGGAGTCCGATATTTGATCGGCCATCTTGTCGGGATGGCCTTCGGTCACCGATTCAGAGGTGAACGAATAGGAAGAGGACATGTGTTCTCCGTAGGTACGAGTTGTTTACTTTTCGTTCGGGGTTCGCGCCGCAACGACGGTACGAAGAACAGCCCGGGCGACGCCTGCCTTCGACGTCATCGCAAGACTATCGCGCCCACCACCGGGGGCCACGATGGTCACGATGTTCGTGTCATGACCAAAACCTGCACCTGCGGCGGACACATCGTTGGCCACGATGAAGTCGGCGCCCTTGGAGTCGAGCTTGCGTTCGGCGTTTGCGATCAGGTCATTGGTTTCGGCAGCGAAACCGACAAGCTGTTGGCCGGGTCGCTTCTTCGAGCCGAGATCGGCCAAGATGTCTACGGTTCGCTCCAGTGCAATCGTGGGCACACCCCCGGACTTCTTGATCTTGATCTCACTGGGATCGACCGGGCGGAAATCGGCCACCGCCGCCGCCATCACCACGATGTCGGCCTGGGCTGCGCTTGCGAGCACTGCCTGGTGCATTTCGGCAGCCGTCGTGACGGCCACGACCGTGGCACCTGCGGGAGCTGGTAGATCGACGGTGGTGATCAGTTCGACCTCGGCACCGGCGCGAGTTGCGACCTCGGCAAAGGCGTAGCCCTGCTTGCCTGTGGACCGGTTGCCGATGAATCGGACGGGATCGAGTTGTTCTCTGGTGCCGCCGGCAGTGACCAGCACTCGAAGCCCGGTCAGGTCCAGCCCAGAGGGATCTAGCACGGCGGCCACAGCGTCGACGATCGTGGCGGGTGCAGCCAGGCGACCCTCGCCGATGTCACCGCCGGCAAGACGTCCGTCTTCGGGGGCAACGATGTGTACGCCCCGTGAACGGAGCAACGCAATATTGTCGACGATCGCAGGGTTTTCCCACATCTCGGTGTGCATCGCCGGGCAGATGACCACCGGCGCGCGAGTGGCAATGAGGGTGTTGGTCAGCAAATCGTCTGAGATCCCGGCGGCATAGCTGCCAATGACGCGAGCCGTGGCCGGGCACACCAACACCAGGTCGGCTTCTTGGCCGAACTTAGTGTGGGGGATGGGGCCGGTCCAGTCATCCCACAGGCTCGTGTGCACCGGTTCTGATGCCAGCGCCGACAAAGTGACTTTGCCAACGAAACGCTCGGCGTTCTCGGTCATGATCGGCACCACATGCGCGCCGGCGTCGACCAAGCGGCGAGATACTTCGATCGCCTTGTACGCAGAGATACCTCCGCTTACGCCGAGGACGATTCGCTTACCTTGGAGCCCGTCGACCGGCGATGTCGAGGTCATACCAGCGAGATGCTCGGCGGTTGGTGGTTGACGGGTGCGAACTCGCTCGGCGGATTCAGCTGTCGCCTTTGTCTTTTTCGGCTGCCTCGGCGGCTGCCAGGTCGGCGGCAGCGAGCATGTCGGCTTCGGCTTGGGCCGCGGCTGCCACTGCAGCAGCTTCTTGTGCAGCAACGACCTCGGGGTCGCCCATGACGATCTTCTTGGCGCCGATTTCCTCGAAGGCAATCGTGAGTGATTTGTGGGCCACCGACGTCACCTGCGGTGGGATCGAAGCACCGAGTCCGCCACCGAGCTGGCCGAAGTAGGCGTTGATCTGGCGAGCGCGCTTGGAGGCCAAGGTCACCAACGAGAACTTCGACCCGGTGGCCTCGAGGAGAGATTCGATGGGGGTGCCCATCATGGAGTCGTTTTCTTGTGCCATGTCAAAATCCTGCCGTAATGGGGACGCGAAGCGGCTCTACGATAGCAGTGTTCGGCGTGAAATCAGCGCGAAGCGGCACGTGAGACATGGGCGACACCGGCAAGGTCGACCCCAACCGATCCCCCGGCCTTCCACAGTTCGTAGAGTGGCTCGAGATCAACCGACGTCCGGCGCCAGTTCTGGGTCAGCCAGTACGCCAGGTCGTAGCTCTCGGCATTTGCGTAACATGCCTCGGCCAGGCAGCGAGTCCACGGCTCGGTGGTCGAAAAATCGGTGGCATCGGCGAAACCTTCGCTCAGGTCGTAGTGCAGGTCCCCGAGCTCGGGCTGCTCTCCGCCCGAGATGATCTCGAAGCGCAGGTTGCTCAGTAGCTGTTCGTTCTTTTTCCACTTTGTCCCGACGTACTCACTGACAGCCTGGCTCTTCGTCTGCGCCGCCGATCGAGCGAGATCGAGCAGCGTGGCGTCGTCGACGTCACTGGTTGGCACAGCCGCAGTCCGGTCCCGATCGAGCCGTCGCAGCCGCTCGAGGAAACCTCGATGATCGGGCAACGGCTCGAAAGCAGCGGCGTACTCGGTGGGTGCCATGTCGGTGATGAGCGTGCGGAAGATCGATGGGTCGTAGTTCTTCTCGGCTGCCACCACATGGTGCCAGAGCTCCACCGTCTCGGCAGCGGGATGGGGCGCGTCGTAGCGCCCTTCGGGCACCATGGCGAGCGAACCGTAGGTGTTGGCGCGGCACACGTCGCCTTCGCCCGGCTGAGACGTTTCGAATTGGAACGTCGTGTCCATACGCACCACGTCGTCACCGAAGATCTCATCGATGCGAGCCCATGTGTCGAACAGCTGCGAGGGGGTGTTGCCGTCGGCTTCGTTGGCATCGCCCGGTTTCCTCGGCTTCACGGCGATCTGCAACGCCCATCCGGCAACGTCCTCGTCGTGGTAGCGCATGACCACCAGATCCGAAAAGTGCTTGTGTGCTATCGCTGCGAAGGATCCGGGATGCCATGTGCCAGACAATTCGGCCAGGCGTCCGTGATCGCTTCCGCCGGGCCCGAACGAGCCGTGCACGACGAGCCAGAACAGATTGTGCTTTGCGGCAGGAGATGGCACCAGCCAAGAATACGTGACCGGGTACCGCTAGCTGGCGCGTTTCGACGCAATGATCGCCTGGAGCTCAGCCACCGTCGAGTCGAGGTCATCGTTGATCACGACCAGGCACCCCAGCTCTGCTGACGCAGCTCGCTCGGCTACTGCTGTTTCAAGCCGTTGGGCCACCCGTTCGTCGGTGTCGCCCCGCGCTCGCAGGCGTGCTTCTTGATCGCCGATCGTTGGCGTGTCGAGAAACAGCAGGACCGCTGTGGGGTCCATCGCCTTGATCTGTGCAGCACCCTGGACGTCGATCTCGAGCAACACATCGCTGCCCTGCGGTGGGTCCGGCACGGGTGTGCCCTGCAGATAGTCGAGAAACTCGACCCACTCGAGGAATCCATCGGCTTCGATGTGCGCTTCGAACGTGTCACGGTCGACGAAGTTGTACGCGTCGGGTGCTTCACCCGGGCGTGGGTCTCGAGTCGTCCACGATCGGCTCAGCCACAGGTTGTCTTCGACGTCGAGCAGCTTGGCGACGATGGTCCCCTTGCCCACTCCCCCGGGTCCGGACAGAACGAACGTGACCGGTTTGGGTTCGGTTGCCGCTGCCATCGAACGATCCTAAGGGGCTGGCTCGGCGAATGCTTGGGCGACGGCCAGTCGGGCCTCGCTGGGGACCTGGTCGAGCCAGACATCTTCGTCGAGACCGATGTCGTCCATGGTGCGACGAGCCCGTACCTTGCCGATGCCGGGCACGGCTTCGAACACCTTGACAGCAAAGACGCGACCCATCAATGGGTTGGCGTCGGCCAGCTCGAACGCCGCTGGCAAGTCCGTATCGCCCGAGCGAACGCTTGAGATGATGTCGGCAATTGCCTGCCGGGCCTGAGCGGCCCGCTCGAAGGCGTTGTCGAATTGGCTCACGCCAGGCCGAAGGCGAGGTTGGCTGCTGCTTGTTCCGGATCGTCGGCAGCGGTGACCGCCCGGCCGATGACCAGTAGATCAGCGCCACCGTCGAGGGCGACCTGTGGGGTTGCAGCCCGAGCTTGATCGTCGGCAGCGACGCCCTCGGGCCGGATTCCGGGAACCACTCGGACCAGACGAGGGGCGATGGTCCGAGCATCGCTGAGATCTTCGGCGGCACACACGATGCCACCACATCCGGACTCCATCGCGACGCGGAGCCGGCTGGGAACGATGTGCGCCGGGGCGCCGGCATCGCTGGTCAACACCGTGACGGCCAGGCCGATGGGAGCATCCAGCCCCGCAGCTTCGGCACCGCCGTTGAGGCCCTCCACACCGGCCAAGAGCATGTCCTGGCCGCCACGGGCGTGCATTGTCAGATACTTCGCGCCGAGTGCACCCAGGACGCGAGCGGCCTTGCCGACAGTGTTGGGTATGTCGTGGAGCTTGACGTCGAGGAAGACATCCATGCCCAGGTCCTGCATGACACCGATTGCCTCGGGGCCAGCGGCCGAGAACAGTTCGAGTCCGACTTTGGCAACACCGAAGTAGTCGCTGACCGAAGCCGCCAGCCGGCGGGCGAGAATCAGGTCGTCGACATCGAGCGCGATGGCGAGTTTCGGACGAATGGCAGCCAGTGCTTCTTCGCTAGACATTTTGGGAGTCCTCTCGGGGGGGGGGGTGGTTTACGTCTCGAGTGCGCCAATGAGCGCGGTGACCTGGGCGACATCATGTAGTTCACACCACTGGGCTATCTCATCACGAATCCGTACCACCGCGCGTGGATCCGCGAATGTTGCGGTGCCGACCTGCACCGCCGACGCACCTGCGAGCAGGAATTCGATGGCATCGACACCGTGCACGATGCCGCCGCATCCAATGACCGGTAGATCCGGTAGTGCAGTGGCGACGTCGTTGACCGCTCGCACGGCGATGGGGCGAATGGCGGGGCCCGACAGGCCACCGCGCCCCTTGCCCAGGCGAGGCTTGCGCGTGTGTACATCTATGGCCAGGCCGATCATGGTGTTGGCCACCGTGACCGCTTCGGCTCCAGCGCGTTGGGCGGCTTCGGCGATGGGTACCACATCGGCCAGATTCGGGCTGAGCTTGGCCCAGAGCGGCAGACCCGCGACCGCGCTGGCAGCAATGGCGTCGTGGGTTGCCTCGGCCGAATGGGCGAACATGCGATCCCGATCTTCGACATTGGGACACGAGACGTTGACTTCGACTGCAGTCAGGAAGCCGGCCACGGGCGCCAACAACTCCGCAGCTCGGCGGTATTCGTCGATCGATCGCCCCCAGATACTCACCACGATCCGTGCTCCGGAGGTGATGAGTGGGTCGAGATCGTGGTCGATCCACCCCTGCACACCCGGTCCCTGTAACCCGACGCTGTTGATCATGCCCGCATCGGTCGAGTGCACGCGTGGCGCCGGGTTGCCGGCCCATGGTTCGTGCAGGAGCGACTTGACCACGATGGCCCCTGCGTCACGCAGGTCGAAGTACGACCTGAGCTCGGCGCCGTGCCCCGCGGTACCCGATGCACACATGACCGGCGACGTCAGCTCGACCGATCCGACCCGCGCTCGCAGATCGATGTGCTCTCGACCCGACGTTCCTGACGGTCTCCGCGTGATCTGGGCGCGCAAAGCGTCGGAAACGTTTTGCCGTCGGGTCATCGATGAACCCCTTGGTGGTACATCTGCAGCGAGCGCACCGCCAGTGGAGATTCTCGCCGAGCAGCGATGCCGTTGGCGGCAGCCAGCGCGGCGGCCACCGTGGTGAACAGTGGCAGACCGGCACGGCTGGCGGCACGGCGGATGTAGTCGCCGTCGGCATGGGCACCACGGCCTCGAGGAGTGTTGATGACCATCACCAGGCGTTGCTGCTCGATCAGTTCGACGGCGTCGGGCAGCGACACGGTGGCATCGTGTTCGCCTGCAGGGACGCCGACTTTTGCGGCTACACCGCTGACCGTCACACCCTCGGCTCTCAGAGCTGCGGCGGTACCGCCAGTGGCGATGATCTCGAAACCGAGCTCCTCGAAACGCTGCGCCGCGGCCAGACCAGCGGCCTTGTCGCGGTCGGCCACGCTGAAGAAGATTGCCCCGTTGTCGGGCATGTCGGTGCCAGCAGCGATCTGACTCTTGGCGAACGCCAGGCCAACTCCCAAATCGATTCCCATCACCTCGCCGGTGCTGCGCATCTCCGGGCCCAGCAGCTGATCGGTCTCGGGGAATCGGTTGAACGGCAACACGGCCTCTTTGACGGCGACATGGTCGCCATCGGCGATGTCGCCGAGCAGGCCTTCGGTCCGCAGCTCGTGCAAGCTGGCACCCAGCATGACGCGGGTGGCGATCTTGACGAGCGGGCGACCCGTGGCCTTGGCCACGAAGGGCACCGTACGCGAAGCGCGCGGGTTGGCTTCGATCACGTAGATCTCGTGCTCACCGCCCTGGTGGGTGACTGCGAATTGCACATTTAGTAGGCCGACGACCTCGAGCTCGTTCGCCAACGCAGTGGTGGCAGCTTCGAGTCCGGCAATCGTGGCCGGCGAGAGCGACTGGGGTGGAATCATGCAGGCGCTGTCGCCCGAGTGCACCCCTGCTTCTTCGACGTGTTCCATGATGCCGCCGATGATGACTTCGCCGGTGGTATCTCGAATGGCGTCGACATCGACCTCGATGGCATCTTCGAGGAAGCGATCCACCAACACGGGGCGCTCTGCAGACAGCCCGCCTTCGCGACCGAGTGATCCCATGCTGGCGAGTTCGGCCATGGCTTCGCGCAGGCCTTCTTCGTCGTGCACGATCGTCATGGCCCGACCACCAAGGACGTAGGACGGGCGCATGAGTGCGGGGTAGCCCACTCGATCGGCAACGGCGATTGCTTCTTCGACGTTCACGGCGGTGCCGCCGGGGGGTTGAGGAATATCCAGCCGATCACACAGCGCATTCCAGCGCTCACGATCTTCGGCCAGGTCGATGGAATCGGGGCTGGTGCCGGCAATGAGCTCGGCCGGCAATTCACCTGCGAGCTTGAGGGGGGTTTGGCCGCCAAGACTCACGATGATGCCGGCGATACCCGGACCTCCACCGGCCTCGGCCGACGCGATCTCGGCTTCGATGACGTTCATCACATCGTCGTAGGTCAGGGGCTCGAAGTACAGCCGATCGCTGGTGTCGTAGTCGGTCGAAACCGTCTCGGGATTGCAGTTGACCATGATGGTCTCATAGCCGGCGTCGCGTAGCGCGAAGCTGGCATGTACGCAGCAGTAGTCGAACTCGATGCCCTGCCCGATGCGGTTCGGCCCCGAGCCCAGAATGATGACCTTGGGGCGATCGCTCGCCGCAACTTCGCTGTCGTCTTCCCAGGTCGAATAGTGATAGGGGGTGTCGGCCTCGAACTCGGCGCCGCAGGTATCGACGGTCTTGTAGGTGGGAAAGACGCCGGCTTCTCGGCGCGCCGCACGAACGGTGGTCAACTCCGTCTGCCACAGGTATGCCAGTTGTTCGTCGCTGAAGCCATGCCGTTTGGCCCGGCGCCAGTCGGCTCGACCCATGTCGGCCAGCCCCAGTGCGTCGAGGCGGGCGCGCTCTTCGGAGATCTGCAACATCTGATCGAGGAACCATGGGTCGACCCTGGTTGCTTCGTAGACCTCGTCTACGGTCTTGCCCCGGCGCAATGCCGCCTCGAGTTCCCAGATGCGTTCCGGTGTGCCGATCGCCGACTGCGCCAGCAATTCTTCGATGGGCATGTCGTCGAGTGGCTGTTCACCCGGGTCGCAGTTGAGTCCGAACCGCCCCAGTTCCAGTGATCGCAGTGCCTTCTGCAGAGATTCGGTGAAGGTACGACCAATGGACATGACCTCGCCGACCGCCTGCATCTGTGAGCCCAGCGTCGACGGTGTGCCGTCGAACTTCTCGAAGTTCCACCTGGGTACCTTGGTGACGACGTAGTCGATCGTGGGCTCGAAGCTGGCGGGCGTCTTCTCGGTGATGTCGTTCGGTATCTCGTCGAGCGTGTAGCCCACAGCCAGGCGGGCGGCGATCTTGGCGATCGGGAATCCGGTGGCCTTCGATGCCAGGGCCGACGAACGGCTCACCCGAGGATTCATCTCGATGACGACCTGGCGGCCATTCGTTGGATCGACGGCGAACTGCACGTTCGAGCCACCCGTCTCGACACCGACTCGTCGCATGACCGTGAAGGAATCGTTGCGCATCTTCTGATATTCGACATCGGTCAGGGTTTGCGCAGGAGCGACGGTGATCGAGTCGCCGGTGTGCACACCCATGGGGTCGAGATTCTCGATGGCACAGACAACCACACAGTTGTCGGCGTGGTCTCGCATGACCTCGAGCTCGTACTCTTTCCAACCCTTGATCGACTCTTCGATCAGGATCTCCGATATCGGGCTCGACTCGAGACCGTGGCTGGCAACGAACTCGAATTCTTCCATCGTGTTGGCGAAGCCGGTGCCCTTGCCACCCAGGATGTAGGCCGGTCGAACAATTACCGGCAGCCCGATCTCCTGGATCGCTTCTCGGGCCTTGGCCATGCCGGTGGCAACCTGTTCCTGCTTGGTTTCCCCGGTGCCCCGGGCCGAGGCGGACCGGAGGCATTCGAGGCCCACCTCGATCATCGCCAGCTTGAACCGCTCGCGGTCTTCTGCGGTGGCAATGGCTTCGGCGTCGGCACCGATCAGCTCGACACCGTGTTCGTCGAGCAGACCGGCTTCGAACGCTTCCATTGCCAGGTTCAAGGCCGTCTGCCCGCCGAGCGTTGGCAACAGTGCGTCGGGCTTCTCGACCTTGATGATCTCGGTCAGCACCTCGAGGGTGAGTGGTTCGACATAGGTAGCGTCGGCGAACTCGGGATCGGTCATGATCGTTGCCGGGTTCGAGTTGGCCAGGATGACTCGGTAGCCCTCGTCGCGCAGCACGCGACACGCTTGGGTGCCCGAGTAGTCGAACTCGCAGGCCTGACCAATGACGATCGGCCCCGAGCCGATGAGCAGGATGCTCGAAATATCGTCGCGACGAGGCATCAGGCCTGGCCTCCCTGTGCTGGAGACGAACCGGGTTGACCGTTCACTTTGGTCATGAGTTCGTCGAATTGGTCGAAGAGATAGCGGCTGTCATGTGGTCCTGGTCCGGCTTCGGGATGGTATTGCACACTGAAGGCCGGGACCTCGAGACTGCGAATGCCTTCGACCGTGTGGTCGTTCAGGTTCACGTGCGTGAGCTGCACGCCGCTCACCATGTCTTCGGCAACGCAAAAATTGTGGTTCTGGCTCGTGATCTCGATGCTGCCGTCGGCCAGATTTCGAACCGGGTGGTTACCGCCATGATGGCCGAACGGCAGCTTGAACGCCGGCAATCCCAAGGTCAGCGACAACAGTTGATGGCCGAGACAGATACCGAAGACCGGCACCTCACCCAGCAGGCCGTCGATCATGTCGGTCGCGCCCGCGACCGCTTCGGGATCTCCGGGTCCGTTCGACAGGAATACGCCATCGGGCTTGTTTTCCAGGATCGAGGAGGCGGCGGTCGACGCCGGTACGACGGTGACCCCACCGAGTAGCGACAGCTGATCGAGGATCGTCGACTTGATACCGAAGTCGACGGCGACCATGTTCCACGGCGCCCTGTTGTCGGCTCGCGCAGAGTCGACCGTGTAGGCAGCGTCGCACGTGACCTGCGCCACCATGTCGACGCCATCGGTACCCGGCTCGGCGACGGCTGCGGCCCGCAGAGTGGCCTCGTCGGCGGTGCCGAACGCGCCGGGCATGGCGCCGGTGTCGCGGATGTGTTTGGTCAGTCGACGAGTGTCGAGGCCAGCTATGCCGGGCACGTTCTGCTCGATCAGGAAACTGTTCAGGTCGGTGTCGCTGCGCCAGTTGCTGTGGCGGCGCGGCACGTCTCGGGCAATGACGCCACGCAGGAACGGACGACGGCTCTCGTGGTCGGCACGGTTGATGCCGTAGTTGCCGAGATGTGGATACGTGAACGTGACGATCTGACCGGCATAGGAAGGATCGGTGATGACTTCTTGGTAGCCAGAAAGCACCGTGTTGAAGACGACCTCGCCACTCGCTACCCCATCGGCAGGAACAGCGCCGAAAGCTTCGCCCTCGAACAGCGTGCCGTCGGCCATCACCAACGCGGCTTCGATAATCTTGTTGGGATTGGGCCCACTCATGGTGTGACCTGCCCGTCCTGCACCACGACCCGGCCGGCAACGATGGTGGATCGCACTCGGCCTCGCAGCTCAGCGCCTTCGAATGCGCTGTTGGTACCTGCGGTGGCTTGTGTTCTTGTGGACACGCTGAACCTTTCATGAGGGTCGATGATGGTGATGTCGGCCTGAGCGCCGGGTGAGATCGTACGTTGCGTGGGCGAGCCGAGGCCGAGCAGTTCTGCTGGACGCCAGCTCATGGCTCGTAGCACGTGAGTGATATCGATTTCGCGGGTGAGTGCAACCGCCAATGCCGTTTCGAGTCCGACCGAACCCGGTTCGGCATGGTCGAACGGACGCTCTTTGCGGTCGGTGGTCTGCGGAGTGTGGTCGCTGACGACACAATCGATCAGGCCCGACGCCACGCCCTCGCATGCAGCAACGGTGTCGCTCGAATCACGCAGCGGAGGCTCGACCTTGCGGCAGGTGTCGTAGGCCGCCAGGTCTGCATCGGACAACGCAAGATGGTGTGAGGCCACTTCTGCGCTCACCCGTACCCCGGACCGCTGCGCAGCACTCACGATTGCGAAGGAACCGGCGGTCGAGAGGGTCTGAAAATGCAGTCGAGCACCGGTCAGCCGAGCCAGCGAGATGTCACGCATGACCATGATCTCTTCGGCTTCAGCAGGTGCGCCAGCCAGCCCGAGGCGGCTCGACCATTCGCCCTCGTTCATCTGGGCGCCCACGCTGAGTTCGAGGCAGTTCGCGGGCTGGGCCACGGTGATACCGAACGGCTTGGCGTACTCCAGTACCCGGCGCATCAGTAACGGATTCTGGATCCCTGCGCCACAGTCGGTCACGAATTGCACGCCGACGTCGGCCAGTTCGCCGAGTGGCGCCAGGTGCGTACCCGCGCTGTCCACCGTGATGCACCCGGCGACCTCGACATGACACAACGCCGCCTTGGCCAACATACGAACATGTTCGACCACCGCAGCGGTGTCGACCCGCGGCCAGGTGTCGGGCATGGCCAGCACCGTGGTGAAGCCACCAAGCACTGCGGCACGCCCGCCGGTCAACATGGTTTCTGCGGCTTCGTCGCCGGGCTCGCCCATATGGGCGTGCAAGTCGACCAGGCCGGTGGAAACAACGCAATCGGCGGCGTCGATCACGGTGGCCGATCCGGGTACTGCGTCGGGAGCAACGATGACACCGTCGGCCACACCCACGTCTCGCACACCCGTGCCGTTTGCGTCGACGACGGTGCCTCCTCGGATGAGTAGCGCGCTCATCGGGTCGCCCCGGCGGTCGCCACTTCGTCGGGCATTGCCTGCTCGGATCCCGAGCCGAGCAGCAGGAACAACACGGCCATGCGCACGGCGACACCATTGCGGACCTGGTCGACCACCACGACCTGGTCGAGATCAGGCACGTCGGCCGCGATCTCGACTCCGCGATTCATTGGACCCGGATGCAGTATCGGCACCTTGGGTTCCAGTGCGGCGGCACGAGCAGCGGTCAGCCCGTACCGCGTGGTGTACTCGCGAAGGTCAGGGACCAATGCCTCGTGTTGGCGCTCGCTCTGCATACGCAACAGGTACACCGCATCGGCATCGCGTAACGATGCATCGAGATCGTGCGACGCACGCACCGGCCACGACGCTATTGCCGGAGGAAGCAGCGTGGGTGGCGCCACCAGAGTGACCTCGGCTCCCAGCATGGTCAGTGCCTGCACGTCGGATCGCGCCACCCGACTGTGCTTGATGTCGCCAACCATCACGATGTGACTTCCGGACAGGTCGCCAAGTTGTTGCTGCAGTGTGAAACAATCGAGCAGAGCCTGGGTCGGATGCTGGTGCCAACCATCGCCGGCATTGATCACCGACGCGTCGAGCCATTTGGTGAGCTGCCATGGCACCCCCGATGAACGGTGACGCACGACCACGGCGTCGATCCCCATGGCTTCGATCGTCTCGGCGGTGTCGCGCAGCGACTCGCCCTTGTTGACCGACGATGTCTTGACCGACACGTTCAGTGTGTCTGCAGACAGACGCTTGGCTGCGATCTCGAACGAGAGACGGGTGCGGGTCGAGTCCTCGTAGAAGAGCAGCGCCACGGTCTGGCCCCGCAGGGCCGGCACCTTGGAGATGCGGCGCTGCGCAACTTCGGCGAACGATGGCGTGATGCGAAGCACATCGCGCAGATCGTCTGCGGTCAGTTCGTCGATGGACAGCAGATGCTTCATTTGACCATCTCGCCGATGTCGACGCTGTTCATGGTCACGGCTACGGCTTCGGTGCGAGCGGTCGGCAGGTTTTTGCCCACATAGTCGGCTCGGATGGGGAGTTCTCGATGACCGCGGTCGACCATCACCGCGAGCTGCACGGCTCGGGGGCGCCCGAAGTCCTGCAGCGCATCCAAGGCGGCTCGGACGGTGCGCCCGGTGAACAACACATCGTCGACCAGTACCACGGTGCGTGCGTCGAGTTCGATGGGGATGTCGGTCGGGGCCTCGGGCAGGACAGGTCGCAACCCGATGTCATCGCGATGAAAAGCAACATCGACGGTACCCAACGGTACCCGCACGCCCTCTATCGTGTCGAGTGCCTCGACCAAGTGGATCGCCGGCTCGACACCACCGGTTTGCAAGCCCACGATGACCAGGCCATCGAGCCCGCCATTTCGTTCGACGATCTCATGGGCCATACGTTTGACGGCTCGACGGATCTGATCGACGTCCATCACCTGGGCCCGGGAAACGAAACTCCCGCCATAGGGTGGCGCGCCTCTGCGTTCACGTTCGCCCATAGGGCGTTCCTCCTGTCCGTCTGGGCCTCACGGAACCCTCTTCACGGTCAGACTCCGAAGTTAGCAGCAGTCAAGCGCCGCGCGTACGACTCATCCACAGTTCGTGGCCGGTCGAATCGAGCCGTTCCTTGCCGTAGCCAACACGAGCCACAACCGCCCCAGATGCAGGGTTGTCCGGGTGGCAGCGAGCCACGATCGTCTCCAACCCGAGCTGGTGATGGCCATGGTTGGTCACCGCTCGCACCGCTGCGGTTGCGAGCCCCTGACCCTGAACTTTCCCCAGCAGCCAATAGCCGATCATTGCACCGCTGTGCTCGGGGCTGAAGCCCGACAAGCCGACTTCACCCACCACACCACCCAGTGGAGCGACGTCGATGACCCAGTCCATCGACACTCGCTTGGTCTCGCGCGTCGCAGCACCGGCGATCCATCGCCTCGCGGTAGCCAGATCATGTTCTGGCGGAACCGCGTTCCACGCGGCAATCGAGGCGTCGGACCAAGCATCGACCAATACCGGTGCGTCTGCGGGCGCCCAGGCCCGAAGCACGCCTCCGGTGATCTCGAGCGTTGTGGTCTCGAACACGGGTACTGGCTCAGGCGCGAACCCGGCGGGCGATTGCATCGAGCACGCCGTTCACGAAGCTCGAGGACTTCTCGGTCGAGTATTCCTTGGCCAGCTCGATGGCTTCGTCGATCACCACTGCCGACGGCACGTCTGGTTGAGCAACCAGTTCCCAGATCGCCAGCCGAAGGATAGCGCGGTCGACGTTTGGCAACCGGTCCACTGTCCAGCCTTGGGCATGGTCGTTGATCAACTGATCGATTTCGACTCGTTTGGTCTCCACACCGACGACTGCCGCTACTGCGTACTCGTTGGGAGGCAGCGGCAGCTCGTCGAACAGGTCGGCTGCGGCAAGTTCTCGCACTTCGCTCTCATAGAGCAACTCCAGCGCGCGCTCTCGCGCTTCGTGGCGGCCGGGTCCCAGCGAGACAGCATCGGCCACGTCAGGCTCGGCCGGTGTACTCACCGGTGGTCGTTGCCACCTTGACGCGCTCACCTTGTTCGATGAACAGGGGCACTTGAATGACCAGACCGGTCTCGAGCGTGGCTGGCTTGCTGGCACCGGACACACGGTCGCCCTGGATGCCCGGTTCGGTCTCGGTGATCGTGAGTTCCACGCTCGATGGCAGGTCGACGCCGATGATCTCGGAGCCGAACATCATCATCACGGCGTTGGCGGTCTCGACCAGATAGTTGGCGGCATCACCCAGCGATTCGGTGCTCACGTTGATCTGGTCGTAGCTCTCGTTGTCCATGAACACATAGGACGTGCCATCGTTGTAGAGGTACTGCATTTCGCGCTTGTCGATCATGGCCCGTTCGACTTTCTCGCCGGCGCGCCACGTCTTGTCTATGACTGCACCGGTGCGAGCGTTACGCAACGTGCTACGCACAAATGCTGGACCCTTGCCCGGCTTCACATGCTGGAAGTCAACGACCTGAAACAGGTTGTTGTCGAAGTCCAGTGTCATGCCGGTTTTGAAATCGCTCGTCGAGATTACTGCCATGGCCAGCAGGCTAACGGCCACAGGTGCTTTCGAGAGGTGACCTTTGGGCGGCCGTCGGGAGAACTAACATGTTCAACTCGAAACTACAACTCTTCCGGAGCTTCCAATGCGTATACAACTAGCCGTTCTGGTCGCGATATTGCTCAGCGCTGCGTGCGGATCTGCGTCGTCGCCCACCAACCCGGAAACAGCCCGCAAGGGCGACGAGTCGAGATCGGTCGCCGATTTCGAATTCGAGTCACCGCTTGCTGACTTTCTCGGGCGAGACATTGGTGCGTTCGAGTTCGACGAGGCAACTTTACGCCAGGAGCAACTCGAGTTCGAACGGGCCACCGCCGAATGTATGGCTGAGAAGGGGTTCGAATACACATCCCGAGACCCCGCACAGACGATCTTCGTGACGTCTTCCGAAGACGAATTCGAACGCGGGAGTACCGCATGGACCAACAAATACGGTTTCGGCATCACCACACGATGGTTTCCGCAGTCCATGGTGGGTGACCTGGTTGGTAGGGCAGATGCAGGCTTCACCCAGCCCGACGTGGACTTCGTCGACCCCAACCAGGAGTACGTCGAAGGACTGTCCGAGGGCGAACGTGACGCCTACTATGAGGCTCTGCAGGGCCCATCTCCCGAGTTCGGACCCGAGGGACCCGACGAGGACTTCGTGTTTGAACCCCAAGGCTGCCAGTCCGAAGCATTCCGGAACGGCACGGAACGCGATTCGAACGTGCAGCGGTTCAACCAGGCATTCGGCGATGACGTGTCCGCCTTGTATGAACGCGTCGAGGCCGACAGTCGGATGGTGGCATTCCAAACCGAGGTATCTGCCTGCGTCGCCGAGGCGGGCATGGAATGGTCGGGTAGCGACGACCTATACGGCCGGTTCCAGTCGCGCATGCTCGAACTTCAGCCAGACGCCTCCAGCGAGCAGGCTATTTTCGAGGCTGCGGGGCTCGATCCCGAGACCATGAGCGAGCGGGAACTCGATGCTTTCGTCGCCGATATGAAGCAGCTGACTCCCGAGAAACTCTCGATTCTGGCCGAGTTGCAGGCCGAAGAAATCGCATTGGCCAAACGAGTCGATGCCTGCGGAGGTAGCCAACTCCAGGAGCAGGTCATTCGCAACCAGATTCAAGTCGAATACGAGCAGGAATTTCTCGATCAGAATGCCGATGCACTGGCGGAGTTTGCCGGCTAGATGATCCGCCGCTAGATGATTTCGGGTTGCTTGGGTGCACAGGTGATACGGCGAGCACCGTCGGCAGTGACTACGCACGTGTCTTCGATGCGCACCCCACCAATACCTTGCAGGTACACGCCCGGCTCCACCGTTGCGACCGTGCCGAGTTGATAGACATCAGGTACGTCCTTTGCGACTCGGGGCAGTTCATGGATGTCGAGACCGATGCCATGTCCGGTGCCGTGGGTGAAGTCGTCTCCCCATCCCGCGGCCTCGATAACCGCCCTAGCGGCAGCGTCGACCTGGGCGGTGCCGATCCCCTCGGCCATCGCGTCAACACCCGCTTGTTGAGCCTCGATAACCGTGTCGTAGTGACGCCGCTGATCACTGGTCATCGGGCCGACAGAAAAGGTGCGGGTCATGTCGCTGCGATACCCCTGCACCATGGCGCCGACATCGACGATCACCAGGTCACCCGGCTCGATGACCTTGTCGACCGGCGCATGATGTGGTATCGCCCCATTTGCGCCTGAAGCAACGATCGTGTCGAATCCCAGATCGTCTGCGCCACCGGCGCGGATTGCGGCGTCGAGTGCTCGGGCGAACTCGCGCTCGGTCAACCCGGTGGCGAGCAACCCGCTCACACCTGCGAGTGCATCGTCGACTATGGCGGCGGCGGCTTTGATGCGAGCGATCTCGGCGGAGTCCTTGCGTGACCGGAGATGGTCGACGATGCCTGTGGTTGCCACGAGCTCTTGGGTCGGCAGCCAGTGCGAATCGATGAGTTGTTGCTGCGCCCAGGTGACATGATCGGCTTCGAGACCAACGAATTCGAATCGGCCGGCCAATGCGCGAACCTCGTCGCCGAGTGTGGCTCGGGCGATGACGATGTCGGCGCTACTCGACGCCGCGTCGAGTTCGACCGGCGCCCGATCGGTGTAGCGACTGTCGGTGAACATTGTTATCTCGGCGTCGTGCACCAGCACCGTCGCAGCTGACCCCGCGAAACCGGTGAGCCAACGAATGTTCGTCGGCGACGTGATGATCAGGGCATCGAGTTCGTGAGCGGCGAGCGCGTGCGCCACGCGGTGCTCGCGTTCGATCACCGTGAGCGGCGGCAGATCGGCAAACCCGGGTTCACTCATGTCATGGCACCAAGTGCGTCGCGTAGCGCCAGCGGATCGGGACCCACAACGGTCTCGACCCCGTTGGGGCCATCGAGCACCATGGTGACGTCGTCGAGCGCCTTCTTGTCACGGGAGAACAGCTCAAGCACACGATCATGGTCGGTGCCTTCGGGCAGCGTGTTCTTCAGACCGTATTCGGCAATCACCCGACGGTGTTCGGCCACGGCGCCAGCGCCGATCCGCCCCAGCCGTTGCGCCACCTCTGCCGCGTAAATCACGCCGATAGCGACCGCTTCGCCATGACGAAGATCGAATGCCCCTTCGATCTCCAGTGCGTGCGCCAAGGTGTGGCCGTAGTTCAAGATGGCACGCCTCCCGCCTTCGCGTTCGTCTTCGGCCACCACGTCGGCTTTGATGCGCACACATGCAGCTACACGCTCGGGCAGTTCGGCGGCATCGAGCTGCCCGCCACCCAGGAAATGGTATTTGGCGATCTCACCCAGGCCGGCCCGAAATTCACGCTCGGGCAGAGTCGTGAGCGTCGCCGTGTCGCAGATCACGCCGCTGGGCTGCCAGAAGGCACCGACCAGGTTCTTGCCCTCGGGAAGATTCACGCCGGTCTTGCCACCGATCGCGGCGTCGACCTGGCCGAGCAATGTGGTCGACACATAGAGCGCGGCGATCCCTCGGTGATACACCGAAGCGGCGAAGCCTGCCACGTCGGTGACAATCCCACCACCGACGCCGACGACAATGTCAGTGCGGGTCATGCCCCACTCGGCGAACCCGCGGCACAGCGTCTCGACCGTGGCCAAGGTCTTGTGTTGTTCGCCCTCGCCGATCACGAACATCTTCTGCTCGATCCCGGTCTCGACCTGCACCGGAATACCTGCCTGAGTCACGATCGCGGCCCGCCGAGCTCTTGGCGGGACCAACGAGCCGAGTTCGCCCACCGCACCGTCGCCCACGACAACGCTGTAGCTACGGTCCGCCAACTCAACAGGAACAATGATCACGAAGCAATCCTAGAAGCCAGCAAGAGCCGGCCGCGGGGTCAGGTGTCCAGGTTGCTCTGCACCGCGGCGGTCATCACGTCGACCGGCGCGCTCATGCCGGTCCAATGCTCGAACGCCGCCACTGCCTGATGGACCAGCATGGGTAACCCATTCTGGGTACGCAGTCCTCTTGCCTGTGCTGCTTTCAGCAACGGCGTCTGGGCCGGGTGGTAGATCAGATCGCTCACGATGGCCTCGTTGTTCAGCGCGGTCACGTCGAAGGCGACATCATCGGCGAGGTCGGTCGAGCCCATGCCGATCGGGGTGGCATTGATCACCAGATCCGCAGTGGCAAGATCATCGAGCGTGCCTACTCGGCCGGCATCACCGGCCAACCCGGCCACTGCTTCGGCCTTGCTGGTCGTGCGGTTCACGATTATGACTTCGCCGGCGCCGCTTTGGCCGAGCGAGTAGGCCACGGCTCCTGCTGCTCCCCCGGCGCCGATCATCACACAGCGCAAACCGTCGACCGACACCCCGAGATCGGCTTGTAGGCCGCGCACGTAACCCTCGCCGTCGGTACTGTCACCAACGACCTTGCCGTCACGCCAGAAGACACAGTTGACTGCGCCGAGTCGTTCGGCGGTCGGGGTGAGTTCATCGCAGGCCGCCATGACCGCCTGCTTGTGAGGCATGGTGACCGACAGACCGAGCCAGTCGAAGCTGCGCATGGCAGCCACTGCCTGGGCGGCCTGGCCCGCTGCGACCGGCATGGCCACATAAATGCCGTCGAATCGGCAGGCTTCGAATGCGGCGTTGTGGATCGCCGGTGACATCGAGTGGCGAACCGGATAACCGATCACTGCTGCCAGTCTGGTGGTTGCGGTGACCGTTCTGGGCACGATCAGAACACGCCGTTCGCCCGGGCCTCGGCGGCGGCCTGCTCGAACTCGGCGAAGCTGTCGGTGAAGAAGTGGCGGCCGTCGGTGTCTACCAGCACGTACCACTTCCACGGGCCCGGCTCGGGGTTGAGCGCTGCGCTCAGTGACGCTCGACCCGGTGACGAAATGGGGGTCGGTGGCAACCCTGGTACGATGCGAGAGTTGTAGGGATCGGTGGCATCTTCGAGCTGTGAAACCGTGAGCTCGGGGTCGTACCAGCTGAAGCCCGTGCTGGGGTTCGAACACCGCGCGTCTTCTTCACAACGCTGCAGATGAACCCCGTAGATCGTGGTGGCATCGATACCCAACGCTTCGCCGTCCTGCAGGCGGTTGTAGATGACGCGAGCGATCTTTGCGCGGTCCTCATCGAGAAACGCTTCTTCTTCGATCATCGACGCCACGATGATGATTTCGTAGGGCGACAGCTCGCGTCCGTTGTCGAGGCGTAGTCCCTGGTCCACGCCGAGTTCGACCAACACGGAGTCCATCGTGTTCACCAACCGCTGCACCATGGCGCGTTCGTTCGATGACTCATCTTCGCTGATCTGATAGGTCGCCGGGAACATCAGACCTTCGATTGATCTGACGGTCGAGGGCTGGAATTGGCTGCGGACCTGGCCGTCGTTCAGCGCCCGGTCCAGTTCGACGGGGTCGAGCAGCTCCAGGTTGTCGAGCATCACGTTGCGCATGTCACCGCTCCACAGGCCTTCGGCGAGCGTCAGCCGTTTGAACACCGCAGGCAGCGGACCGGCGCGCAACACGGTGACGGCTTCGTCGAACGAGCTGTTCTCGCGGAACTCGTAGTCGCCGGCCTGAAAGTCGCCGACATCGTTCGCCCGAATCCAGTACTGCGCAACGGTCGAGTTCGAGATGACACCCGAGTCCGCCAGGATACGCATGACGTCGCTATCGGTCGCGCCCGAGGGGATCTCGAGCACAAGTCGGTCTCCCTGCAGACCCGGCGGATCGATCTGGGCATCGAGCCATGAGTTCGCTCGTGAGTACAGAAATGCGCCGCCGAGCAACACGATCAGGGTTATGACGCCGAGCCGGAATGCAAAGGAGGTACGGCGCGGCAATCGCTCCCACTCTTCGGGGTCGTAATTCGGATCGTCGAAGTCGGGCGACAGCGGGTCGAATCCGGAGAACGCGGGCGCGACCTCGCCCGGGTACCCCTGGCCGGCAGGAAGCATGGGATCGATGTCGGACCCGCGATTGGGGCCAGAAGCGGGATCGGAAGTGGTGAGATCAGTCATGTTGGTGATGGATGTGAGCCTGGCGATCGAGCCACGCCTGCAGCAGGATCGCAGCAGCGATCTTGTCGACGACCTTTCGTTGGCCTCGACTATCGAGCCCGGCGTCGGTCATCATGCGTTCGGCGGTGACGGTTGTCAGGCGCTCATCGTAGGTCTCTATTGGCACCTGGATGGTGGCACCCATACGTTCGACCTCGGCCAGGGCCTTTTTTGCGGCCGGGCCCACCGAACCATCGAGCGACAGCGGCAGGCCGACAACCACTGCCGTTGCTTCCCATTCGTCGACGATTTTGGCGATGTCGCGATGCAGATTGCCGGTTCTTTTGAGGACCTCGATCGGGCTGGCCAGCGTGCGGTCGGGATTACTCAACGCAATACCCACGCGCGTATCGCCCAGATCCACGCCGATCACGCGCCCGTGGTTCGGGGTGCTGTCATCGCTCACGGTCAGGCGAGAACCGACGCCGCTGCTTGGCGAGCGGTTTCCAGTGCGTCGTCGAGCCCGGCGGCGTCTTTGCCGCCGGCGACAGCCAGGTCAGCGCCCTTGCCGCCGCCGCCTTTGATGTGCTTGGCTGCGTCGGCAATGAGATCGCCAGCGCTGAATGGACCGTCGGCCGATGCAGCAGCTACCAGAGCAACACCGCCACTTTCGGGCGCGCTGCCGAGCACGACCGCGTCGACGCCATCGGTATCGCGGATGGCAACGGCGAGATCGCGCACGCCGTCGCGGTCGAGTCCTTCGACTCGTTCGACCACCACACCGCGGACGGCCTTGGCTGCGAGTTCACCTGACTGACCAACGGCCAGCTGGCGGCGCAGGTCGGCGATCTCGGATCGAAGATTCTTGATCTCGGCCACGCGTTTGTTGGCGCCGTCGACGACCTCGGGGATCGGAACGCCCAGCACGTCGGCGGTTTCGGCCAAGCGAGCTTCTTCTTCGCGCAAGCGTTCGATCGGCCCGGTACCCGTGACGGCTTCGATGCGCCGCACGCTGGAGCCGATCGATCCTTCGGACAGAATCTTCATCGGACCAATATCGCCCAGGCGCCGCACATGGGTTCCGCCGCAGAGCTCGACCGATGTCGGGCCGGCTTCGAGCACTCGCACGACATCGCCGTACTTGTCGCCGAAGAATGCAATGGCGCCCTTATCGCGTGCGTCGTCCATGGACATCTCGACATGGCTGGTGTCGGGGTTGGCCAGTACTTCGGTGTTCACGAAGTCCTCTATCTGGGCCATTTCTTCGGCCGTGACGGCGTCGTAGTGGCTGAAGTCGAAACGCAGGCGATCGGGTCCGACCCACGAACCCTGTTGCTTCACGTGATCGCCGAGGACCTCACGCAGTGCCGCGTGGAGCAGATGGGTCCCCGTGTGGTTGCGCATGATCCGCTGGCGCCGCTCGGTGTCGATTGATGCGAGGGCGGTGTCGCCAATGTGCACATCCTCGATGCCCGTGACCTCGCCATCCCATTGATGCAGATGCAGCCCGGGCACCACATAGGTGGTGTCGGTGACCGGTATCGGCTTGCCGTTGACCGTGATGGTGCCGGTGTCACCGATCTGGCCTCCGCTGGCGGCGTAGAACGGGCTGCGGTCGAGCACGATGCCGGTGTCGGTCAAGGCCAGCACCGTTGCCGTCGTCTCGTATTCGTCGCGACCCGTGAACACCGTGGGACCGTGCTCGTCGATGACCGCAACAAACTGGCTCACGTCGTCGCCGGCGCCGCTCTTGGCCTTGTGGTCGGCTCGGGCGCGGTCTCGCTGCTCGGCCATGTGGATTTCGAACTCATCGGTGTCGACGGCCAGGTCTCGCTCGGCGGCGATCTCTTCGGTGACCTCGAGGGGGAAGCCGTAGGTGTCGTGGAGTTGAAAGGCGGTGGCGCCCGAGAGTTTTTGGCCGCTCTGTAGATCATCGAGCGCAGAGTCGAGCATGACCGAACCCTGCTTGAGGGTTTGGCGGAAGCTCTCTTCTTCGCGGACCACCACGCCGTGAACCAGCTCGTGATTGTCCACGATCTCGGGATAGTCGGCGCCCATGATCTCGACGACTTCGTCGATCAGTAGGGGGGTGATCAGGTCGTTGACGCCCAGTAGGTAGGCGTGGCGGATGGCGCGACGCATGATACGGCGCAGCACGTAGCCGCGACCTTCGTTGTTCGGGAAGACTCCGTCGCTTATCAAGAAGGTCATGGCCCGGCTGTGCTCGGCGAGAATACGAACCGAGACATCTCGGGCCTCATCCTGGCCGTATTCGACGCCGGCCAGCTCACATGCTTTGTCGACCAGACGTTTCATCTCGTCGATCTCGAACACCGAGTCGACACCTTGCAACACGGTCAGAATACGTTCGAGTCCAGCGCCGGTATCGATGCTTGGAGCCGGCAGCAGAATCTTCTCGCCACCCTCCTTGGTTTCGTATTGCATGAAGACCAGATTCCAGATCTCAAGGAAGCGCTCGTCGCCACCGTGAGCAGGACCGCCATCTGCGCCAAAAGCCGGGCCCTTGTCGAAGAAGATCTCCGAACTGGGGCCGTTGGGACCGGTGTCGGCCATCTTCCAGTAGTTGTCTTCGTCGAGGCGTTGGACGCGTTCGGGGCGGAGGCCGACTTCGTCGATCCAGATGCGCTCGGCCTCGTCGTCGCTGACGTGCACGGTGACCCACAGCAGCTCGGGATCGAGCTCGAGCACCTGGGTTATGAACTCCCAGGCAAAGGGAATGGCATCGGATTTGAAATAGTCACCGAAGCTGAAGTTGCCCATCATCTCGAAGAACGTGAGGTGGCGCAGCGTGCGGCCGATCTCATCGAGATCGTTGTGTTTGCCGCCGGCGCGCACACACTTCTGCACGCTGACAGCACGCTTGTACGGCGCGGTCTCCTCGCCGACGAAGTACGGCTTGAACGGGACCATGCCCGCCACCGTGAACATGACCGTGGGATCGTGCGGGATCAGGCTCGCACTCGGGACGCCAGTGTGGTCCTTGGCCACAAAAAAGTCTCGAAACGCTTTGCGTAGATCACGGGCTTCCATAGCGGCAAAGTCTATGTGACTCGCTATGGCGTCAAGCACGAATACTCGCAGTCCGCCGCGACAGCATCACCGAAGGCTAGGTTTCCACGCGTGGGTAGGCCCTTCACGCTTGCGTCCTGGAACCTCTTTCAGGGCCTGCATCACAGCACTCGAAGGACAGCCGAGGTCGACAACGACGAGGTCCCGCGCCATCTGCAGTCGCTCGACGCCGACGTGCTCGTGCTTCCCGAGGCGTGGCGTTACCAAAACGTGCATGCAACGTGGGCCGAAGACATTGCCGAGCAGCTGGGCTACGACTTGCACCAGTGGATTTCCGACAGCCCCAGCCGGGCACGAGACACTGTGCCGTGGCGCATGGTGATGCTCACTCGTATCCCGGCGCGAGCGGTTGCGCCCCAGGTCATGTCCAGCTACGGCAGCTTCGGGCCCCGAGCCATCGTGCGCGTCGAACTCGCTGAATCCGGTCTCACGATTGCCGCAGCCCACCTGTACGGAATCCACCTGCTGGCACAACGCCAACCGCGTAACTGGATGCACGAACGCGCCGCGTTGCGTCTGGCCAGCCGAACCAACGACGTCATTGCCGGCGACCTGAACATGTGGGGGCCGGTGGTTCGACGCGACACATCGCCCATGACGCCAGCAGCGAAGGGACGCACGTTTCCGTCGCCTCGTCCCCACAGCCAGATCGATCATGTGCTGGTGAACAGCCGGGTACGTGTTCTCGACAGCGAAGTGCTGCCCGACATGGGATCCGATCATCGAGCCATCCGAACCACACTGCAAGCGCGCTAGTCAGGTGCCGGTCCATTCCGGAGGGCGCTTCTCGCGAAACGACGCCAGGCCCTCCTGGGCATCGTGGCGTTGATTGGCGACCAGTCGCATGGTTTCACCGAAGCGCACTGCTTCGGTCCATCCCATGTCACGCGTGCGGGTTGCGACCTCTTTCACGACCCGGCTGGCAATCGGCGCCGAGGCCACCAAGCGATCAGCGAGCCCGTGGGCTTCGGCCATCAGTTGGTCGTGCTCGACCACCTTCCAGACCAGGCCCATCTCTTTGGCCCGCGCCGCCGACACCGGTTCACCAATCATCAACAGTTCCATGGCGTCGGCCCAGTTGAGCCGTTGCGGCAGCCGGATGGACCCGACGATCGTGGGGATACCGATGCGCACTTCGGGGTAGGAGAACGTGGCCCGCTCGCTGGCGATGGCGAAATCGGCGAAGCTGACGCCGGTCAGGCCGTAGCCGACGCATGGACCGTTTACTGCGGCAATGACTGGCTTGAAGAGTTCGAGGCCGCTCTCGAAGCTGTTGATCGTGGGTTTCTCCCAGAATGTGCCGGCGAAGGTTCCGGTGGATCCCTTACCGTCTTTGAGATCGGCTCCGCCGCAGAAGACCGTGCCTGCGCCGGTCATGATGGCGACCCAGGCGTCTTCGTCGTCGCGGAATCGCAACCAGGCGGCGTTGAGCCCCTCCCGCATCGCCCCGTTGATGGCGTTGCGTCGTTCGGGACGGTTGTAGGTGATGGTGACAACATGCCCGGTCTTTTCGTACAGCACGGGATCGTCACTGGTCACGTCGGTTTCAGACATCAGGGCTCCTGGTGTGGTTGCGAACCCTGCCGTTTTAGATCAGGCGGCGGTGCGCTGCCCAACGACTCAGTTCATGGCGATTCGACAGTTGCAGTTTGCGCAGCACGGACGACGCATGGCTCTCGACGGTCTTGACCGAGATCGCGAGCCGTGAAGCGACTTCTTTGTACGCATACCCACGCGCCAACAGCCGCAGTACTTCCTGTTCTCGATTCGTGAGCAGGTCGAGTTCTGGGTCGATCTCGGCCACCGGGATCTGACCGGCAAATGCATCGAGTACGAATCCGGCCAACCGAGGTGAGAACACGGCATCACCCGCCGCCACCCGGTGGATGGCATCGACCAGATCGATGCCATCGATTGCTTTGGTGACATAACCTCGGGCGCCGGCACGGATCACGGCGATCACGTCTTCGGCAGCATCGGAAACCGACAGCGCCAGAAAGCACGTGTCGATGTCGGCTTGCTTCACCCCCTCGATCACGGTCGGGCCATCACCTCCGGGTAGATGCACGTCGAGGAGCACCACGTCGGGCTGGAGTCCACAGATCACATCGATTGCACCTTCGACGTCGTCGGCTTCGCCGACAACCTGGACATGGTCTCCAATCTCGGCCTTTACACCTGCACGAACCAGCGCATGATCGTCGACGAGCACCACTCGAATCAGCTCGGTCATCAGAAGGTCTGCAGTTCATCGGGATCGGTGGCATCGCTGCGAGGCATTCGCAGTTCGACTTCGGTGCCCTCGCCCCGGCTGCTGTGGACCTCTGCGCTGCCACCATTTCGTTCCATGCGCCCGATGATTGAATCCCGAACGCCGGCGCGGTCGCCGTCTATGCGCGCCGGGTCGAACCCGACACCCAGATCGCGCACGAACACTTCGATGTGCTCGTGACCGACCTCGGCAAACACGTCGATTCGGTTGGCGCCAGAGTGTCGGGCTGCGTTCGACGCGGCCTCGCGTGCAGCCTGCAGCAACGCCGTGACGTTGTCGTCGGTCGGGCAATCACCTACGACCACGACTTCGAGTGCGACGTCGCACATGTTGTCGACACCGGCCATGGCCGATTCGAGACCAACACGAAATCCCAGGTTCGGGTTCATGGACTTGTCGTCGAAGAGCCAGGTGCGAAGCTCACGTTCTTGGCGGCGAGCCAGGCTGACCACACTGGCATCGGGCGACCGTTTCTGAATCAGGGTGAGCGTCTGCAGCACCGAATCGTGGAGATGGGCTGCCATATCGGCCCGTTCTTCGCTGCGGATCCGGGCGCGCCGCTCGGCCAACAAGTCGTTGGCCAATGTGCTGATGATGGGGGCGAAGACAACAGCAGCACCGAGTAGTACGAGCCCGGCAACCACGATGCCACCGATCGCCTGCCAGAAGCTCAAGCTGACGAACGACGCACTGATCACGCCAGCAAAGAGCAGAGCCAGTCCCAACGCGACGCGAACCCCGATGGTGCGGTTCTGAACGTCTCCCAGTGGGCGCAATCGATCGAGGCGACTTCGATCGAGTCCAATGACGAAGGCGGCACCGAGAAACACGCTCGGCCACATCAACGATCCCAAGAACGACAAGCCATAGGAGCTCGAAAGCATCGCCAAACCGGTGGCGATCATGGCAAAGGCCACGACGCGAGCCCGGGGCGTGACCGCCTTGGCGATTGGTTCATAGGGTTCGTCGGACAATCCTGGTCGCGACATCACGATCCATGCCGTCAGATAGAGCACGAGTCCCCAGCCACCCGCCAGGGTCAACACGACGAACGATATGCGCAGATACACAGGATCGATGCCGACCTCGCGGGCGATTCCCGCAGCCGTGCCGGTCACGACGCGCTCTTCTGGGTGAAGTCGTGGTACCTGCCACACATCGAATGCCGGCCCGGAGTGGCTCGGGGTGCCGGGTGGCGCAACAGGTGGACTCACGCCTCCATAGTGGCACGGACGGGTTCGACTTCCTGTAGGGGACGACCCCGAGCCGCCCCTGAGTCGGCTACGGCGTGTCGGGGGTCGATCAGGGGTACTCCCGATACCGCTCGCTGTGGGATTTCTGCACGATGGGCTGATGACCGAACTACCTGCACCCAATGAACCCGAAGAAGAACCCGGGCGCAGCGACCCCGCCGAACAGCCTGAACCCGCTGCACAACCCGACTCAGACGAAACCGGTGAATGGCAGCCGACATCAGCCGCTGATGGCATCGATCCCGACCTGAGCGACGACCAGTTACTTGCGGCCGCCTCGGCATTTCTGCATGATGAACCCGACATGGAGCAACCAACCCCCTGCGCCGACGACGCTGACTCCGGTGGCTCCGGTGATGGCGCGCCCTCGGGCGCTGGTCCGCTACCTCCTCCCCCGCCGCCGGGACCGCCCGTCAGCTATCCACCGCCTGTGCGCCGTCTGTATCGATCGCGCCACGACCGGCGACTCGGCGGCGTCTGCGGCGGCATCGCCGAGTTCTTCGGGATAGATCCAACGTTGGTTCGATTCGCCACCTTGGTGGCGGCTTTCACCGGCATCGGCATCTTGGTGTACCTCGCCGCATGGATCATCGTGCCCCGGCGCCCAGAAGGTCTTGTCGATGCGCCGCGCGCTGCTCCCGTTACGAACGAACGCAACATGGTCCTTGCACTTCGGATCGGAGCGCTGGCATTGATATTCGGCATCGTCACCGGAAGTTGGGCCCTGGTTGCACTAGCGCTCATCGCGAGCGGCGTTTGGCTGCTGTCGGAACACACTGCGGTTGCGCCCGCCATGGCAGGGGCTGCGCCAACTCCTGGGGTAGCGAACTATCAGCCGCCAGGCGGCTTCGAACCCGGCTATGTCAGGGGGCCCACAACAGGTTCGCCTTTCCCGCGGGGCACGGGCTTCGTGCCTCCCCCACGCGCCGCCGCGCCCGCCGAGCGACGCCAGCCACAACGGGTCACCTGGGCGGTGCTTTCGCTGCTGGCGCTATTGATGGCAGTGGGGCTGGCCGATGTGGGTGGAAACTGGTGGGACAGCAGCGCAACCCGCTTGCTCGGCGCAGGCATCGTGATCATCGGCATCGGTGTCGTCGTAGGACAGCTTGGTAACGGCGGCGCTCGCGGCCTGATCCCGCTGGGACTGCTTGCAGCCCTCGCGCTCTTCCCGGTGTCGGCAGTGGACGGCCTGCTCGACGAAGGTGTCGGCGAGGCCAACTTCCGACCAACCACAATTGCCGAGCTCGAATCAACGTACGAACACGGCATCGGCGAGATGACGGTCGACCTCTCCGAACTCGACTTCGAGGGTCGAACCGACCGCATCGACGTCGACCTGGGTATCGGCGAGCTCGTGGTGGTCGTCTCGGACCAGATCGGCGGCGAGGCCGAGCTGCAGGCGAAGGCCGGTGAGATATCGCACGGGTTGGGTGGCACCGTCGGCTCGGTATTCCAGGATGGAATCAACATCGAAACGGGCACCGTCACCCTGCCGGGTGAGAACGGCATGGTCGATCTTCACATCGATGTCGGCCTGGGCACCGCTGAGCTGCGCATCGAGAACGGCTGACCTATCCAACCAGGGAAATCGTGCCGGGCCGGACGCACCGGGCCGAACGAGCTGAGTCGGCCGCACTAGGCAGAACACACCAAGCCGGACGCACCGGGCCCAACGAGCTGAGTCGGCCGCACTAGGCAGAACACACCAAGCCGGACGCACCGGGCCCAACGAGCTGAGTCGGCTGCACTAGGCAGAACACACCAAGCCGGACGCACCGGGCCGAACGAGCTGAGTCGGCCGCACTAAGCAGAACACACCAAGGCGGACGCACCGGGCCGAACAAGCTGAGTCGGCCGCACTAAGCAGAACACACCAAGGCGGACGCACCGGGCCGAACGAGCTGAGTCGGCCGCACTAAGCAGAACACACCAAGGCAGACGCACCGGGCCGAACGAGCTGAGTCGGCCGCACTAAGCAGAACACACCAAGGCAGACGCACCGGGCCGAACGAGCTGAGTCGGCCGCACTAGGCAGAACACACCAAGCCGGACGCACTGGGCCGAACGAGCTGAGTCGGCTGCACTGCGTAAATCACACGGGGTGGCGCTGGTCTAATTGCGGCGGCTGGTGGTGTCTGAGCTGTTTGTCTCGCGATAGTCGGTGGCCAGCCGTCGCCCTTCGGCAAGCGCGATCTTTGCGTCGACCCGTGCTTGCTTGGCCCGCGCTGCGGCTTGTTCACGCACCCCTCCGGGGGTGAAGCGACGCAGCTTCTCCTGGATACGCCGTTTGACGTACCACGAACCGGCAGCGCCACTGAGGGCACCGCTGCTGAACCAGATCAATCGTTTGAACACAACACCGTCGACATTAGCCAACACACGACGGTTCGGGAATGCATGGATCAAAACTCCCGAGGCCCCAGCGCTGCTATCGAAGTCCGACCGAGTCGGTCAGCCAGAATGCGTCGGGATATACGAGGGTGCCCGAGAGCTCCGGTACCCACGCGGGTTGGGGCCGTACTTGGAACGCAGCTTCAGGGATCCTGAGCGAGGGTTTGCGAAAGCCCAGTCCCCCAGCTGCAACAAACCCAAAACGTTCGTAGTAGGCGGGATTTCCTTCGAGAAATACCGCCGGTTCGGCACGGCCGGCGATTGTTTCGAGCGAACTGTTGATCAGCGCCGTGCCGATGCCGGAGCCGTGGAGATCTGGGCGGATGCCGACAGGACTCAGCACCATTACCCGAATCAGTTCTTTGGGGGCATCGAGAATGGCTTGGGTCAACAACACCTGACCAACGATCTCGCCTTCGCGTTCGGCCACGAAGCTCAATTCGTCTTGCCAGACCCATGAGGATCGCAGGGCGTCGAGCAGGTCGCCGATGGTGGGGTCGTCGAACGCGGCGACCGAGATCGCTCGCATCTGTTCGTATTCGCCGAGAAGCATTTGGCGAACAATCAGGTCTTGCACGCCAGCATCGTGCCACAGCTCGGCCAGTTCACGACTGCGTTATCGGTGCCGGGTCAGGATCCGGCTTCGTCTCGCCAGCGCTGCATCTGGGCCAGCCGGTCGGCGATCTCGGCCTCGTCGCCAAGACGAGTCGGCTCGTAGAACTTGTGTCCAGCGAGTTCGGGCGGCAGGTGATCCTGGGGGACCCAACCACGGGGGTCGTGGTGCGGGTAGAGATATCCCTCGCCGTGGCCGAGCGATGCGGCGCCGGAGTAGTGGGCGTCGCGCAGATGTTTGCCGACCTCTCCCCCGGCAGTCTTGGCTGCTGTCTGCGCCTTGTTGATCGACTCGTAGGCCCGGTTCGATTTGGGTGCGGTCGCCAGATAGACCGTGGCGTGTGCCAGATTGATTCGCGCTTCGGGCAGGCCCACGAACTCGACCGCCTGAGCCGCTGCCGCGGCCACGAGCAATGCCTGGCTGTCGGCCATGCCGATGTCTTCGCTGGCATGCACCATCAGCCGCCGAGCGATGAAACGGGGGTCCTCGCCTGCTTCGAGCATGCGAGCAAGCCAATACACCGCCGCATCGGGATCGCTCCCTCGAATGCTCTTGATGAACGCCGAGATGGTGTCGTAGTGCTCGTCGCGGCCGTATCGAAACGCTTTGACGTCCAGCGCAGCCTCGACGTCTTCGAGTTCGACCAGGATCGGCTGGCCGTCTTCGCACCGGCCTTCGGCCAGAGCCACGGCAACTTCGAGTGCGGTGAGTGCCTGGCGGCCGTCACCACCGACTCGCGCCACCAAATGGTCCAGGGCTTCGTCGGTGGCCGTGGCCTTTTCGACCTCCAGGCCTCTGCGTAGCAGTTGCTCGATTGCTTCGTCGTCGAGTGGTTCGAGTCGAAAGAGTGTGGAGCGTGACAGCAGGGGCGCGTTGACTTCGAAGTACGGGTTCTCGGTTGTTGCCCCGATGAGTACGACGAGGCCGCTCTCGACGGCCGGAAGCAACGAGTCCTGCTGCGCCTTGTTGAAGCGATGCACCTCGTCGAGAAACAAGATGGTCGCCTGCTCGCGTTCGCCCAAGCGCTGCTTGGCACGGGCGAGTTCTTCGCGCACATCTTTGACGGTCGCAGTCACTGCGCTGAGTTGCACGAACGACTTGGCGGTGGACCGAGCCACCACCCGAGCCAACGTGGTCTTGCCGGTGCCAGCAGGGCCCCACAGAATCACCGATGACAAACGGTCGGCCTCGATCAGACGCCGCAGTGGCTTGCCCGGGCCCAACAGGTGCTTCTGCCCAACGATGTCGTCGAGCCGTATCGGCCGCATGCGAGACGCCAGCGGTTGGCGACGTTCCAGTCGTTCCGATGCCGCAGCTGCGAACAGATCATCACTCATTGGTCTCCCCTCACCCGATCAGTCTGGCCCACAAAAAGATCTCCGTCGCCAACTCCGCCCGCGGTGATCGGTCAATCGTCCATTTCGACATGGAGGGTCATGGGATCCGTGTCCTCAACCCGGAACATGAACCACATGACTTGGGCCGAATCAGGGCGGAGGCTCACGAGTCGGAGTCGTGATTCTGGGTGTGGTTATTGGGCAACTAATGCGCTCAAGCCCGCAAAGAGGACAACGGCTAATTCTGGTCCAGCTGTGACGGGAGGCGCCGAAGGCTCTCAAGCCATTGACTCGGTTCGTTGACCGCAGCGAACATCGCAGCGCAACGATCATTTGTTTGGTTCTCAATCCGTTGACGCGCGAGGCGCCCTTCTGAGGTGACCGTTCCGTCGCTGGTAAACCACTCGCGGTCAACCAACTCAGGATGATGACCTTGTTCTTCCCCCGACTCGACAGCGGCACTAAGAGCCACAATGCCGGCTGGGTCGAGCCCAGCCCTCCTCCAAGCAAACACGTGAGCATCAAGCCGGGCGTATCTCACACTAGTCAGGACATGATGAAGTGCCGCGACCGGCGAGACCGGTCGAGGAAGCTCATGAAACCTGTTGACCAGCTGGCCGTCGGCCCGAGCAAGTGCCTCGTCGGCACCAGCACGGGCCGCTTTGATTTCTGTCCCCCAAGCAAGCTCGCGGTGTCAGCACGCGCCTCGAGAAGGGTGTCGATCACTTTGACGAGGGTCGGCAAAGGTTCAAGGTGAGCGCCGATATGACGGCGGTCGCTCAGCTGACGAAACATCTTCGTCGGCATTTCTTCTGGCTCGTAGGGGAAGCGAAGCCGAATGGTCTCTGCGTTGCACGCTCCGACAGCGAAGAACTCGGCAAGATCAAGCAGGTGCCCTGGGGAGTCCACCCGAAGCGACTCGACCATCGGCCTCAGTGTGCTCCGATGGGCTCGGAACACTGCTCGGTGCACTCCCACAACGAGTCGGTCGACCTCTCGCGCTAAGTCCGCCATCGGTAGTCCTTCCATGACCGAACCGTATCGATCCGATGGTTGCCAGATTGCAGCACTGCATAAATCCCAGCGGTTCAAGACTCAGACGCGCAACACCTCCGGCCGAAGTGCTATGCGCCGGTGTCGGTATTGCATTGCAGAATCCCGAACAAGGTGTCCTTGGCTAGCGTCAAGTTCATCGCTCTGCGCCGATCAGATTTGGACTGGTGTCTGCGGACGCGTGTTTGGGATGGATTTCTTTGGCTTTCTTGACTGGATCGGGCCGATCGCTCTCTTGTATGTCACACCCCGCGAATAGGCTTAGTCGAGCGAAGCTCGACCGGCACACTTCGCCTTGATCCTCAAAAGAGCACCAAAAATAACGTGTCGGCTTGGCCAGGTCTGCGTCGAATACATGCGTGGAACACAGCGCCCCTCACATGTGAAACTCAGGGAGTGGCATGGCCACCACCGAAACTGCACACCAGCCAAGACCATCGACGGGAACACCCACCACAGCCGCAGCGAAGCAAGGCGTATTACCCGCAGGCACTCGTCCGCTGGCAGATCAACTCGAAGATGTTGTCCAGAATTGGGCGACCTCGCAATACGAACTGGTCATGCTCGCCGCAGAATTCGCAGACTCGCCTGAATGGATCCTGACGGGCTCTCCCACCGCTGCCCACTGGCTAGCGATCATCGCCGACGTCGAGCCCTGCACGACACGCGAGTGGATCCGCATCGGACGGCTCCTGCAGACGCTCCCGGCGACAGCGGACGCGCTGCGTACCCGCCAAATCTCCTACTCCAAAGCCCGAGCACTCACACGACTGGCCACACCCGACAACGAACACGCACTACTCGACATTGCAACCACCACCACGGCCGCAGACCTCGGCCGAGCACTGGCCGCATGGTTCAGTCGCACTAACGAACCCGAAGACGTCGCGGCCTACCATCATCAGCAACGATCTGTGAAATGGCGCACCGAACCCGACGGCATGACCGTGTTCACCCTGCGCCTGCCCCCACTCCTGGCTGGCATCCTCATGAGCTTCCTGACCACATGGATCATGACCACCCGCCTCAGACCCAACAGCTCCGGCGAATGGCCGACTGTGGCTCAGCAACAAGCCGACGCCGTCGAAGCATTGGTGACCGAAGGCGCAGGTGCTATCGACACCGAGATCGTGCTGCACGTGACCGGCGATGGCAACACCCTCGACGACGGCACACCCATACCCGACAGCGTGATCGCCGACCTCATCCCGCAATCGTTCATCAGCGCACTCATCCACGACAGCGCTGGCAACCCTGTCGACGCCACCAATCGACGACGACACCCCACTCGCCGCCAGAAACGACTCGTCAAAGCACGTGATGAACAATGCGTCGACTGCGGCCGACACGACCTACTCGAATACGACCACGTTCCTGCTTACGAGCAGAGCGGCCACACCGTTACCAAAGAACTCAAACTCCGCTGCGCACCATGTCACGCAGCGCGACACCAGTCCAGAACTCGCCGTTGATTACGAGCGCCGACCTTTGCGGCCTCTCGGCTCGAGCTCGTTGGTGGTGTCAATGGTGATCAGACCGCAGGCTTTGCAGCCATAGGCGGGACGCGCCTGATTGCTTTCGACGATGCGTCGTCGCGACTTGCGCTTGGCTGACTTGTCGTACCAATACAGATCCTGAAGCGACCATGTTTTGAAGAAGATCGTGCCGGGCGAGTTGTGTACCTCGACCCGGCCCGGCTCCATTCCCGCGCCGCAGTCACCACACTTCATTCGGCAGGTGGCAGTACCCGCAGACCGAGCTCTTCGAGATGGTTGTCGGCAATTGCGGTTGGTGCGTTGGTCAGTGGATCGCTGCCCGATTGCGTCTTGGGGAACGCGATCACTTCGCGAATGTTGGTTTCCCCCAACAGCAGCGCAGTCAGGCGATCGATGCCGACCGCGAATCCTGCATGCGGAGGCGCGCCGTAGGCGAAGGCATCGAGCAGGAAGCCGAACTTCTCCTGGGCTTCTTCGTCGGTGAACCCCAGTGCTGCGAATACTTGCGCTTGGATCTCGGGGTCGTGGATTCGCACGCTGCCAGAACCGAGTTCCCAACCGTTCAGCACCAGGTCATAGGCCTGAGAGCGAACCTTGAGCATGGACTCGCCACCCTTGCGCACGAGATAGTCGACGTCGTCGGCGTGCGGCATGGTGAACGGGTGGTGCATGGCCACCGGGTCACCGTCATCGTTGATGACCTCGAACATGGGGAAGTCGACCACCCAGACGAAGGACAGGCCCTCGTCGACCGGTGGCTGGCCCAGCTCGAGGCGGAGTCGGCCGAGCACATCGTTGACCGAGCGTCGGTCGCCGGACTGCAACAGGATCAGGTCGCCCGCTTCGGCTTCGAGCATCTGAGGCAGACCCGACAGTTCATCGGCGCTCATGAACTTGGTGAGACCACCGTCGAGTTCCAGATCGTCGCCGACACGGAACCACGCGAGTCCTTTGGCACCCCAGCGCTTACACATCTCGGTGAGCTCGTCGATGCGGTTGCGACCGATTTCCTCGGCGCCACCCTTGGCCACGATGCCCTTGACGCACTCGGTCTTGAAGACGTTGGCTTCGGTGCCCTCGAACAACGGAGTCAACTCGACCAACGTCATCCCGAAACGAATGTCGGGCTTGTCGCTGCCGTAGAACTCCATGGCATCGGCGTAGGTCATCTGCGGGAAGTCTTCGGGCCAGAAACCACGCACAGCATCGGTGGCCACGGCCACGGCGTAGCTGACGAACTCGATGACTTCGTCTTGACCCACGAAGCTGGCCTCGACGTCGAGCTGAGCGAACTCGAACTGACGGTCGGCGCGCAGGTCTTCGTCTCGCAGACACTTGGCGATCTGGTAGTAGCGGTCCATGCCGCCCACCATGGTGAGCTGCTTGAAGATCTGCGGGCTCTGGGGCAGCGCGTAGAACGCGCCTGGCTGTTGACGGCTGGGCACCACGAAATCGCGTGCGCCTTCGGGCGTCGATGCGATCAGCAGTGGCGTTTCGATCTCGGTGAAACCCTGATCTTCCATGGCACCGCGCAGCGCGCTCTGCACGACCGAGCGGTAACGGAGGTTGCGTTGCATCTTCTCGCGACGCATGTCGATGTAGCGATGCTTGAGACGCAGCGTCTCGTCGATTTCCTGGCGGCTGTTCAACATGAACGGTGGCGTCTCGGCCTTGTTCAGGATCTCGACCGTGCAGTTCTGTATATCGATGGCGCCGGTGGCCAGGAAGGGGTTTTCCATTCCTTCGGGCCGTCCGACGACCGTGCCGGTGATGCGCACGACGTATTCGCGACGCAGATCGTGTTTCTCGTCGACTACGGCCTGGATGACGCCGGTGTGATCGCGTAGGTCGATGAAGGCCAGCTTCTCGCCATGCTCGCGTCGGTTGTCGACCCAGCCACAGACGGTGACTTCGCGGTCGACGTCGTCTCGCGTCAACTCGCCGCAGTAGTCGGTGCGCATGCCGCGAGCGCGGTCGAGGGCAACACCGTCGTCGTAGCCGTCGTCGTAGCCGTCGTCGTAGTATTCGTCGCCTTCGGCTTCGTATTCGGCGGCTGGTTCGGGGGTCTCTTCGTCGCTCATGTCACTCTCTTCTTGAGTTCTTCGATCAGTGTGGCGCGAGCGACCGTGATCTGCTCGCGTTGTTCGCCTCGGAGGGTGCGAATTTGTACCGTCTCGGCTGCGAGTTCGTCGTCGCCGACCACGATGGCAAGTGGTGCACCGCTCTTGTCTGCGGCTTTGAACTGGGCTCGCATCGATCGGGCGTCGTAGGCCCGATCGGTGGCCACGCCTGCGGCCTGGAGTTGACTGCCCAATACGGCTGCCTCGTCGCCGCCGGTGGCGTCGATGATGAACACGTCGACCAACGAGCTCGGGGCCCCGAAGACGCCCTCTTCGTCGCAGGCGATCAAGATGCGATCCACGCCCAGTGCGAAACCGATTCCCGGCGTGGCGGGGCCGCCCAGGTCAGCAGCCAGGCCGTCGTAGCGCCCACCGCCGCCAATGGCGTTCTGCGAGCCCGGCAGTGCCGTGGATGTGAACTCGAACGTGGTGCGGGTGTAGTAGTCGAGTCCGCGGACCAGGCGGGGCGAGATGTCGTAGGGGATCTCGAGGCGGTCCAGCACTCGACGCACCCCGGCGAAGTGTTCGCCGGTTTCAGGACTGAGGAAGTCGACCATGACCGGGGCGGCATCGATGATGGGCTGGTCTTCGGGCCGCTTCGAGTCGAGCACGCGTAGCGGGTTCACCTGCAGTGTGTACTGCGACTGTTCGGACAGCTCGCCGAGGTTGTCGTTGAAGTAGGTGGTGAGCGCCTCGAGATAGGCCGGCCGGCATGTGGCATCGCCCAGGCTGTTGAGCATCAGCGTGACTTCTCTGAGGCCGACCGTCTTGTAGAAATGCCAGGCCAGGGCAATGATCTCGGCATCGATCGCCGGATCATCGGTGCCCAGTGCCTCTACGCCCACCTGGCTGAATTGTCGGTACCGACCTGCTTGGGGCCGTTCGTAGCGAAATTGGGGACCCTCGTACCAGACTTTCCAGGGGATGAGCGGGCGGTGTTGCACAAAGGCCCGCACGACCGATGCGGTCAGTTCGGGGCGAAGCGCATACCGCTTGCCATCTTTGGCTTCGAAGTCGTACATCTCTTTGGTGACCACATCGGTGGCTTCGCCAAGGCGCTTGAAAACGCCAAGATCTTCGAACATGGGCGTCATGACATGGCCATAGCCTGCCCGACGCGCGGCATCGCCGAAGGTGTTCACCAGCGTGCGCTGGCGATCGGCCTCTCCAGGGAGTATGTCTCGGGTACCTTTAGGGGTCTTGAAACTCGACTTCGCCACGGTCTGAAAGGCTAGCTGTAGCCCCGACCGATCAGCCGTGGTTTCTCATGGCGATCCTTTCGAGGGTGCCGAGACAGGGGCTCGCCGTCCTAGCATCGACGCGATGAACGCTCGTGAGGAACTCGACATGAGTGTCCTCACGCGCCTGAAAAATATTGTGTTCGCACCTGTCGTACTGCTGGCTAAGGCCGCATGGGATCTGATCCCGCGCGGCCTGAAGCACAATTGGCTTGCCGATACCACGGTCGAAACAATCGAGCTGGTTCGCCGCAACCGGGTCATGGGTATTGCAGCCGAAGTCAGCTTCTGGGCGGTGCTCAGCGTCACTCCCCTGCTGTTGGTGTCGGCGTCTGCGCTGGGTTGGATCGACAGCTTGTTCGGCCTCAGCGTGGCCGACAACGCTCGAGAGGCGCTGACCAGCGCAGTAAGCGACATTCTGGGAATCGGCGATCAGGCCGTGGACGCGATCGACCAACTCTTCGACCAGCCAAGTGCCGGCGGACTCACTCTTGGCTTGTTGAGCTCGATCTATGCGTCGTCTCGCGTGTTCACATCGCTGATTGGCGGCCTCGACCACATCATTGGTCGGAAGCAAAGGCGCAACTTCTTCACCACTCGCATCGCCGGCGTGATTGCGGCCCTGCTCACGGTGCCATCATTGGTTGGCCTGCTGGTCATGATCAACGTCGGTCGTAGCGGATTCGGTCTGCCCCAGCCATGGGGCGACATCGTGTCCGCTCTCATGTGGCCCATGATTGCGATCGGGCTCCTCGTCTTCGCGCTGTCGCTGCTGCACAATTCGCCTGCCGAGCGCACACCGGTGCGCGCCGACTTGTTGGGTGCGGCGGTGGCCGTGGTGATCTGGCTCGGCGGATCATGGGTTGCAGCCCGCTCGTTCGCATCGTTCGGTAGCGACGTGCTCGGCATTCTGGGCGGCTCGGTCGGGCTGTTGTTCTGGCTCTACATCATGACTGCGGGCATCTTGATCGGCGCCCAGGTGAACGTAGCCCGCTTCAACGTCGCCGACCGCAAGCGCCAAAGATGGGAATCCGTCCCCGACTTGCTCTGAAGCAGGGACGGAGCCGCACCAACCGACCAGAAGCCATATCCGACGAACGTCGGCCCGAACGGAGTGAAGAAACGCGGCCTTAGCGCTCGGGTAGCAGGCGGTCGGCTTCGTAGACGCCGTCGATGTCGCGGACGATCTGCAGGATCGATCGGATCTGGGCAGCATCGCTGAGTTCGAAGTCGAACTGCATGACTGCGACGCGATCATCGCGAGTGCGGGTGACCACGCCAATGATGTTCACGCGCTGGGCAGACATTGCCTGGGCAACATCGACGAGCAGGTGGGCACGGTCGAGCGCACGTATCTCGATGGTGGCCACGAATGAGCCCACGCCGTCGATGTCCCACTCGGCGTCGACGACCCGCTCGCGCGCCCCTTCGTCGTGAGGCACGGCATTGACGCAGTCGCTGCGGTGCACGGCCACGCCACGACCGCGGGTGACAAATCCGGTGATGTCGTCGGGCGGGACAGGCTTGCAGCATTTGGCCAACCGCACCAGCACGTCGTCGAACCCTTCGACGTGTACGCCGACCGAAGTCCGATCGCCGGTGCTTGGTCTGGGTGCCAGTGCCGACGTGGACACTCGTTCTTCGACGGTGTCGGCGTCGCCGTGCAACCTGGTGTCGGCTCGGGCGACCACCGCGGCCGGGTTGACGTGTCCTTGCGCGATGGCGGAATAGAGCGCGTCGGGGTCGAGGTATCCCATCTCTTCGGCGATCTCGCTGAGGGTGGACGAACGCATGACCTCGTGCACAGGCAACCCGGTGCGCCGCAACTGGTTTGCGAGGTCCTCTCGGGCCCCGGCCAGTTCGTCTTCGTGTCGTTCCCGGTTGTGCCAGCGGCGAATGTTGCTCTGGGCGCGAGCGGTCGTGACGAATCGAAGCCATTCTTCGCTTGGAGCAGCGGTGTCGAGCTTCGAAGTGAAGATCTCGATCACATCGCCGGTGGCCAAGCGGTGATCGAGACCGACCATGCCGCCATCGACGCTGGCCCCCACGCATGCATTTCCGATCTCGGTATGGATGGCGTACGCGAAATCGACGGGCGTCGCTCCGACCGGCAGCGTGACCACAGCACCCTTGGGGCTGAAGACCGCGAGCTCCTCTTGTTCGAGGTCGGTGCGAAGGTTCGCCATGAACTCGTTCGGATCGGAGGCTTCGTCACTGAAGCCGATGATGCGGCTCAGCCATGCCATGTCACCCGTGGGCAGGTTGTCCTTGTAGGCCCAGTGGGCGGCCATGCCTCGTTCGGCCCGAGCGTCCATCTCTGCGGTGCGGACCTGAAACTCGACCATCTTGCCCTGGGGCCCTGCAACGGTGGTGTGCAACGACTGATACAGGTTGAACTTGGGCATGGCGATGAAGTCTTTGAAGCGGCCTTGGATCGGCTGCCAGTTGGCGTGAATGGAACCAATGGCGCCGTAGCAATCACGCACCGACGAGCAGATCACCCGCACCCCCACCAGGTCGTAGATGTCGTCGAACTCGCGCCCCTTCACGACCATCTTCTCGTAGATGCTCCACAGATGCTTGCTGCGACCCCGGACTTCGGCCGAGATGCCCAGTTCGGCCAATCGGCCTTCGACTTCGCCCATGAATTGGGCCAGATAGAGCTCGCGTTCGGGGTCTCGTTGCGCGACCATGTGGTCGATCTCTGCGTACCACTTGGGGTGCAGCGCAGCGAATGACAGATCTTCGAGCTGGGTCTTGAGTTCCTCCATGCCAAGCCGGTGTGCCAGCGGCGCAAACACATGGAGCGTCTCGCTGGCGGTGCGCTGTTGCTTCCACTCGGGTAGCACGGCGAGCGTGCGCATGTTGTGGAGCCGGTCAGCCAGCTTGATGATGAGGACGCGGATGTCTTTGGCGACGGCGACCAAGAGCTTGCGGACGGTGGCGGCTTGTTGTTGTTCTTTCGAGTGGAACTCGAGTCGGTCGACCTTGGTGCAGCCGTCGATGATGGCGGCCACGTCGGCACCGAACGCAGCTTCGATCTCACTCAGTCCAACATCGGTGTCCTCGACGGCATCGTGCATGATGGCGGCCGCGATAGCGGCGGCGTCCAAGCCCTGCTCGGCGACGATCGTGGCCACCTCGACCGGGTGCAAAATGTAGGGTTCGCCCGACTTGCGCATCTGGCCGGCGTGGGCGTCGTGTGCCCAGTTGAACGCCCGGGTGATTGGATCGGGATCCTCGTCGGGGTGGTGCTTCTTGTGGATCGCCGTCAGTACCGCCAACGATGCCTCGACCGATTCGACCCCGCGGTTCCAGGGTTCGACTCGTTCGACTAGGGCCATCAGCGCGCTCCGATCTTCATTGGCTTCGGCTACAGAGCCCCGAGGGCAACGACCGACTCGTAGTCCTTGATCATTGCCGCGCCGTCGAGCCCTTCGATCGACGCCAGGAAACCGAACGAGGCAACGGCGGCGCCGGTACGTTCGATCAGCTCGGCCGAGGCCATGGCCGTGCCGCCAGTTGCCAGCACATCGTCGATAATGACGACTCGCTGACCAGCAGTAGCTGCGTCTTCATGGATCTCGAGCGATCCGGATCCGTATTCGAGCGTGTAGTCCACCCGGTGAGTCTTGTACGGCAGTCGCGACGGCTTGCGGATCGGGATGAAGCCGCAGCCCAGTCGGCATGCCACCGGGGCGCCGAGAATGAAACCCCGGGCGTCGACGCCTGCGATCAGGTCGACTTCGGTACCCACGAACTCGTTGGCGAGTAGTTCGACTGCGCACCGCAGTGCGTCGGCGTTGGCCAACACCGGGGTGATGTCAGCGAACCGGACGCCGGGCTCGGGGAAGTCCGCGACGTGACGAACGAGCTCTCGAAGCCAACTGACGTCGCATTCCATCAGCCAAGACTACCTCAACCAGAAACCATGTCCGACGAACGTCGGCCCTGGCGAAGCGAAGAGTGCTAACGCTTCTTCTTGCGGGGACGGGGCTTGATTTGGCCTTGGGGTGCTCGTTCACCTTCGGACTTGGTGGCTACTGGTGCCTCGTTGCGGCGTTTGGTGACGGTCACCTTGGGCGCTTGCACGGATGCGCCAGTGCCGCGCGTGACGCGATGGCCTTCGCCGCGAGCTCGCGATCGCACGGATCGGGAGCGATCGGCTTCGTCGAGTGCTGCACCGATGTCGACCTCGGCGGATTTGCGTTTGGTGGCTGAGATCTGGCGATCGACGTTGGCGGCTTCGCGTTCTTTCAAATAGGCAACGAGTGGCGTGGCCACGAACAGCGATGAGTAGCTGCCCACGATGAGACCAACGAGCAAGGCAATCGCGAACTCTTGCAGCGTCACTGCACCCAGGACGTAGCGGCCGACCACCAGCACTGCAACCACCGGCAGCAGCGACGTGAACGAGGCGTTTATACACCGCATAAGCACCTGGTTCATCGAAAACGATGCGACCTGGGTGTAGGTCACGGAGTCGAGTCCAGTGGCCCGGCGTTCGTTCTCGCGGATCTTGTCGAAAACAACCAGCGTGTCGTAGAGCGAATAGCCAAGGATCGTGAGGAAGGCGATCACCGTGGCCGAGGTGACTTCGAGCTGAAAAATCGCATACACCCCAACCGTCAACACGATGTCGTGGGCGACCGCTACCAGTGCCGCCACGCCCATCTTCCACTCGAGTCGGATAGAGATGTACATGAACAGCACGACGAAAAACACGATGAGCGCCGTTCGGGCTTTGGCGGTGACTTCGCTGCCCCAGCTGGCGCCAACAGCATTTGCCGTGACGTCGGATGGGGCGATGCCGGCCGCCTCGGCGAGAGCGTCCTTGATGTCTTCGAGTTGCGCAGTACTGTCGGTTTCACCGCGAACACGCCACAGCTCATTGGCCACCTTCTGAATGCGGGCGTCGCTGAGGCCGAACGGTTCCAGTGCAGACGACAGCTCGTCAGCCGTGACTTCGGAGCTTCGCACTTCCCACGAGGCGCCACCTTCGAACTCGATACCCAGGTTGAGTCCCCGAAAGATCAGCGCGCCCAGCGTGAGCACCACGAGTACGGCGGAGACCGTGAGGGTCCGCTTCCAGACCTTGGCGAAGTCGATGTCGTTCTCGTTGCGCAGAAGGCGTGCGAAGCCGCTCATGCCGTTGCCTCCTCGGCCGTCTCGGCGCGATACGACGTGGGCTTGCGAATACCGAACATCTCGGGCCGCTCATCGAATCGGCTGACCATGAGCCGGACCAACGGCGCCATGAAGAAATAGGTCGCCACCAGATCGAGCATCGACGCAATGGCCAGGATCAGCGCAAACCCCTTCACGCTTCCGACGGTGAGCAGGTACAAGATCAAGGCGCCGATCAGTGTTGCCAGGTTGGCCCAGAACACCGTGCTGAACGCTCCGGGGAACGACTTGTTCACCGCAGACGAGAGATTGCCGGTGCGTCGTTGATGGTCTTTCAGATCCTCGAAGAACACGACGTTCGAATCGAGGGAGACACCGATTGAGACAATGAGGCCCACCACACCCGCCAGGGTGAGCGCTAGGCCACGACTGACTGACAGATATGACACGATGACCCACAGCAGCGAGCCCGAGAACATGAGGCTCAGCATGGCTGCCAGACCGAGTAGGCGGTAGTACCAGATCACGTAAAGCGCCACCAGCACCAGGCCGACGAGACCGGCGATGAGTCCCGCATCGAGCGAGTCGCGCCCGAGCGAGGCTGACACGGTGCGCACCAAGCCGGCGCCGGGATCAGCCGGGTCCGAGAAGGCCAGCGGCAGCGCTCCGAAGTCCAGTATGAGGGCTTGTTGTCGAGCTTCGTCTTCGGGGAAGCCGTTGGCGCGAGTGATCTGCACATTGCGGCTCTCGAATTGCGGGGCTTGAATTGTTGGCGCTGACTCGACCACGCCATCGAGCACGAAGGCCAGGCGACCAAACGGACAGCTCCGGGTCGGCTGCTCGACGAAACACTTGCGGGCAGAGGCGTTGAACAGGTCGAGCCCCTCGGCGCCTTGTTTGAACGTGACCTGAACCTGCCATTGATTGAGGAAAAGCGCCTCGGCGCCCGACAACGCAGTCCCGGTGAACTCGGTGGGCCCAACCAGCATGCGGGGGCCGAGCGGTCCGCCTTCTTCTTGCGACGCGGTGAAAAAGATGGCGCTCTGGTCGGCCGGGGTGTCGTTTGGATCGCTGATCACACCCGCGTTCAAGTCGCTGACATCGGGCCCACCATTGGTGATCTCCTCACCGAAGTCGCCGATCTCGGTGAGAGCCTGCAGGCCCCCTACATCGCCCAGGTCGAGCAGAACCGGGCGGAACTGCAGCTGTGCAGTAGCACCGACGAGAGCCACGGCATCGTCTTGGTTTTCGATACCGGGGAGTTGCACGATGATGAAGTTGGTGCCGCCGCCCGTTTGCGTCGTGATGTCGGGTTCGGCCACGCCGATCGCGTCGACTCGTTTTCGCAAGATCTCTACCGCAGTATTCAGGTTGTCTTCGGTGGCCAAGGCCAGGTTTTCGGGGGTGTCGACCGGTTCCAGAACTACTTCGACGCCACCCTGCAGATCGAGACCAAGCAGCGGCTCCTGACCAACGGACAGCGACCAAACCAACAGGCCAACGCCGACAACGAGCGCGCCCAGCAGGGCGCGCAGCGGGTTCTTGAGCATGAAGAACTACTCGGATTCTGCGTCGGCGTAGACCACGCGCTCAGCGATCGATGATTTGGTGATCTTGATTTCGTGCTGGTCGTTCACCGCCAAGAACACGGTTTCGCCGTCGAACGCGGCAATCGTGCCGTAGATCCCGGCCGATGTCAGCACTTCGTCACCCACGTCGAGTGCGGCCATCATGGCCGTGTGGGCCTTGGCTCTGCGCTGCTGGGGCATGATCAGCAGCACGTACATACCCACCATCATCACGCCGAGGAAAATTATCGATCCCATGAGCCAACCCTCCACGGTTCTGAGGCCCGCTCGCCATTTGGCGACTATCCGAGGCTAGTGCTGTCACACACCTCTTCAACTCCAGTTCAGTGCTACCTGATCTACGAGTTCGTCGATGGTGCCGTTTTCGATTGCCGTACGGGCTTGGTCCACGAGGTCGAAGAGGAAGGCGATGTTGTGCAGCGTGAGCAGCCGTGACGCCGCTTGTTCTTTCACTTGCAGCAGATGGCGCAGGTAGGCGCGCGACCAGGGAGCCAACGGGCTGGCCGCAAACTTGGGGTCGACCGGGCCCGGATCGCGTGCATACTGCGCGTTCTTCAGATTGATTCGACCGTCTGTGGTCAACACCGTGCCGTGGCGGGCCAGACGAGTGGGCAGCACGCAGTCGAACATGTCGACCCCGTTGGCGATGCCTTCGACGATGCTGAGCGGATCACCCACGCCCATCAGGTAGCGCGGCTGGTCGACGGGTAACACGTCGGTGGTCGCACGCAGCGGTGCGAGCATCTGGGTGCGCTTCTCGCCTACCGAAAGGCCGCCGATGCCGTAGCCCTCGAACCCGATGTCCATCAAGAAGTTTGCGCTCTTGACGCGCAGGTCGAGATCGAGGCCACCTTGCACGATGCCGAACTGAGCGCGCATGCCGTCAGCCAGTTCTGCACGGTCGAGGAACGCCGCCCGCGCTCGGGTGGCCCACCGGTGGGTCTGGTCTACCGCGTCAAGGATCACCGAATCGGGTGCGGGCAGTGGTGGGCAGACGTCGAGCACCATCTGGATGTCGGATCCGAGTTTGAGTTGCACGTCGACGGCACCTTCGGGCGTCAGCTTGTGTTTGCTGCCGTCATAGGTAGAGCGAAACAATGCGCCTTCGTCGTCGACCTTGGGTTCGAGGCTGAATATCTGGTAGCCGCCGCTGTCGGTGAGAACGAAGCCGGGCCAATTCATGAAGCCGTGGAGTCCACCCATCTCTTCGACCAGGTCGGCTCCGGGTCGCAGCATCAGGTGATAGGTGTTGCCCAGGATGATCTGGGCATCGAGGTCGGCCAGGTCGTGGCTGGTCAATGTCTGGACCGCAGCCCGGGTTCCGACCGGCATGAAGCACGGTGTCTGGATCGTGCCCCGAGGGGTGGTGATCTGGCCGGTCCGAGCAGCCCCACTGGTCGAATCGACTTCGAACGTGAACATTCAGCGGGCCTCGTTGGATCGGGCGACGATCATGGCATCGCCAAAGGAAAGGAATCGGTACTGGTGTGCAACTGCGTGGGCGTAGATGTCTCGCCAACGTTCACCGGCAAACGCACACAACATCACGAGCAGTGATGATTTGGGCTGGTGGAAGTTCGTGAGCAGCACGTCGACGACCTTGAACTGGTAGCCGGGGCTGATGAACAGGTTGGTTGAACCTTCGGTGGTGCCAAAGGTTGCTGCGCTCTCGAGCGCTCGCACGCTGGTGGTACCGATTGCGATCACTCGCTCGGCGGCAGCGCACGCCTGAAGCACGGCGGCAGGCACGTGATACCGCTCGGCGTGCATCTCGTGATCGCTGATGTCGTCGACCAGAATCGGTCGGAAGGTTCCCAGCCCGACGGCCAGCTCCACCCGGTGGATCTCGGCTCCGGCATCGCGACACTGCTGCATGAGTTCGGGCGTGAAGTGCAACCCGGCGGTAGGCGCTGCGACCGAGCGTTCGTTTCGGGCATAGACGGTCTGGTACCGCTCGGCCTGGTCATACCCCGAGGTGATGTACGGCGGTAGCGGCACATGGCCGACCCGGTGGGCGATCTCGAGCACTGATTCGTTGGTGACGCTGCGCACCTTGCGCACCCCGTCACCCAAGTCGTCTTCGACCAAGATGGCTTCGTCGCCGGTCATGTCGAGCACGGTCGTGCCGGGCTTGACGCGACGACTGGGCCGAACGAGCGCGCGCCAGCTGTCGTCGTTGCATGGGTCGAGCAACATGACTTCGACCGCTCCCCCGGTCACCTTCTGCAGGGGCAAGCGCGCCGGAATCACTCGGGTGTCGTTGACGACGATCACGTCGCCGGGTTTGATCAGCTGCGCCAGATCGGCGACATGGCGGTGCGTGAGCTGTTCGCCATCGCTCAGCGCATCGAGAAGTCGAGCAGCATCGCGCGGCTCACACGGCGTCTGGGCGATCGACGAGTCGGGCAGGTCGTAGTCGAACTGATCGAGCCGCAGCATGGCGCCAGTCTGGCGTGTTCGCCCAGAGATCACGCCTTGGCCTGGCGACTAGGACGAAGGGAAGAGCCGGTCTTGGCCATCATCGGTCGTCATCGGAGGCGTCAGGCCCATGTGAGCCCAAGCTGCCGGTGTGGGCACCCGGCCTCGGGGCGTGCGCATGAGCAACCCTTGTTGAATCAAGAATGGTTCGTGCACGTCCTCGACGGTTTCGGTTGGCTCCGACACCGAGATGGCGAGCGTGGACAGACCCACGGGTTGACCTGCGAATCGTTCGCACAGCGACGACAGGATGCCCCGGTCGACCTTGTTCAGACCCAGCGCGTCGACACCGAAGAGTTCGAGTCCGAACGATGCAATCTCGTGATTGATGCGACCGTCGTAGTCGGTCTCGGCCACGTCGCGCACTCGTCGCAGCAATCGGTTGGCAATACGTGGCGTACCTCGGGATCGAATGGCGATCTCATGCGCGCCACCCTCGTCTATTTCGACGCCCAGGATGCCTGCAGCTCGGGTGACGATCGTCTGCAGGTCTTCGACGTCGTAGAAATCGAGGCGGGCAACTTCGCCGAATCGATCCCGAAGCGGCCCGGTGATCAGCCCGATACGCGTGGTGGCACCAACCAGCGTGAAGGGTGGAATCTCGAGACGAATCGACCTGGCCGCTGGCCCTTTGCCGAGCACGATGTCGAGCTCGAAGTCTTCCATGGCGGGGTAAAGGACTTCTTCGATCTGCTTCGACAATCGGTGGATCTCGTCGATGAACAGAACGTCGCCCGGCGAGAGTTTGGTCAGGATTGCCGCCAGGTCACCCGCGCGCTCGAGCGACGGGCCCGACGTGGTGTGGATGGTGGTTTGCATCTCGGTGGCCACGATGTGGGCCAGCGTGGTCTTGCCGAGGCCCGGGGGGCCAGCGAACATGAGATGGTCTGCGGCTTCGTTTCGATTGCGGGCTGCGCCCAGGATGATCGACAGGTGTCGCTTCAGTTCGGGTTGGCCGACGAAGTCGTCGAGTGAGGTCGGCCGCAGACCTGCGTGATCGGCGATCAGGCCTTGGTCGTCGATTCCTTCGGCTTCGAAGTCGTCGTCGTTGGGCTCGCCGCCGAGCATTTCCTCGCGGGCCATCAGAATGCCAGCAGATTCAGCGCCGAGCGAATCTGGCTGGCAGTGTCGCCTTCGTCGGGAACCTCGCGAAGCGCTTGTGCGATCTCGTCGTCGCTGTATCCCAGAGCGGACAGCCCGTTGCGGACATCGGCGCGTGCGCTGCTGGCATCACCCGGTACGACCCCTGCGCCGCCGACTGAATGCCCGGTGGGTGGGTCGACCTTGGATGACAACTCGACCAGCAGACGTTGTGCGGTCTTCTTGCCAACACCGGGGACCAGACACAGCGCAGCAACGTCTTCGTCGATCACCGCCCGACGTAAGCCGTCGGGGCCATGGACCGACAATATGGCCAGCGCCAGAGACGGACCGACACCGTGGGCGCTGAGCAGAGTCTCGAACATGATGCGCTCGTCGAGGTCGGCAAAGCCGTAGAGGTGCTGGTTGTCTTCGCGGATGTGATGGTGGATGTGGACGAAGACGGTGGCGCCGACCTCGCCCAACGTCGCCGACACCGAAGGCCCAACGGTTACCCGGTATCCGATACCTGCGACTTCGATCAACACCTCGTTCGGTTCACGGCCGAGCAGCTCGCCGCGCAGTGAGCCGATCATGCGCCCATCCCGGCGGGCACTCCATGATGAGCCAGGTAGGTCAATGCCACCCCGAGCGCATCGGCGGCGTCGACGGGGCGGAGGGGCTTGGCGATATTCAACAACAACCGCACCATGTGCTCCATTTGATCCTTGTCTGCGCTTCCGTCGCCGGCGACGGCCAGTTTGATTTCGTTCGGCGAATATTCGACCACCTTGCAGCCGGCGTTGATGGCCTCGGCCATGACGATGCCGCTGGCCTGGCCCACGCCCATGGCCGTGCGTACGTTGGTCTGAAAGAGCACCCGTTCGACCGCGACCACACCCGGCGAGAAGTCGCCGATCAGTGATCGGACCTCGGCCTGCAGTTCGGCCAGACGGTCAGGCGTGTGCTCGGAAGGGCTGGTGCGCACGACGCCGGCGGCAACGGCGCGCTGGCGGTGGCCGCGTTGCTCGACCACGCCGTAGCCACACCGTGACAGACCGGGGTCTATTCCCAAGACGAACATGCGTTCTAGAGTATCCCGTGGATCGGTGAAGGTCGGGAATACCCAGCACACCGGGGCGCTCGGAGGTTCAGCGGATAGCTGACGCGGCCTCTCAGCACCCGGCGGTTGCGGCTCAGTCGGCGGTGAGGGCTTCCATGACTTCGTCGGAGATGTCGAAGTTGGCGTAGACGTCTTGGACATCATCGTTGTCTTCGAGCACCTCGATCAGTCGCAGCACCGACTTGGCATCGCTTTCGTCGAGTTCGATGGTCTGCTGCGGCACCATGACCAGGTCAGCCGACGTGAACTCGATCTTGGCTTCGACCAGAGCATCACGCAGACCGTTCAAATCCGTGGGTTCACTTGTGAGCTGCCAGGCCTCGCCGACGTCGGCGAGGTCTTCGGCGCCGGCTTCGAGCGCGATCATCATGAGATCGTCTTCATCGTGGTCGCCCTTGGGCAACAACACCACGCCCTTGCGGTCGAATTGCCAGGCCACGGCGCCGGGTTCGGCGAGTGACCCGCCGTTTTTCGACAGCATGCTTCGGACCTCGGAACCGCTGCGGTTGCGGTTGTCGGTCAGCACGTCGATGTAGAGCGCCACGCCGGCCGGCGCGTACCCCTCGTAGGCGATCGGCTCGTAGTTGACGCCTTCGAGCTCACCGGTACCGCGCTTGACGGCTCGCTCGATCGTGTCAAGTGGCACCGACTGGTCGCGGGCCTTCTGATACATGGTGCGCAGGCTGGCGTTGGCATCGAGATCGCCGCCGCCCTCGCGCGCTGCGACTTCGACCTGCTTGATCAGCTTGGCGAAGACTTTTGCCCGCTTCGCGTCAGCAGCACCCTTCTTGTGCTTGATCGTTGCCCATTTGGAATGACCCGACATCGTGGTCTGCCTCTCAGCTCGGCGGCGCTAGCGCAGTGATCTCGTTGAGCGACATCCTACAGTTCACAAAAGTAGCGGTGTAAGCGCCGGTCTGACGACAGTTCTGGATGAAAGGCTGCGACCAGGATCGAATTCTGCTGACACAGAACCGGGTCCCCGTCGTAGTCGACCAGTACCTCGACGTCTTGGCCAACACGCTCGACTCGAGGCGCTCGAATGAAGACGGCGTGGAAGCCGCGTGTCGGATCGTCGATCCGGTCGATGAACACGTCGTCGGAGAACGACTGATTCTGGCGTCCGTAGCCATTGCGTCTGACGCCGATATCGATCGAGGCAAAGCTCTTCTGATCGGAGCGCCCATCGGCCACGTCGGTGGCGAGCAGGATCATGCCGGCGCAGGTGCCGAACGCGGGCATGCCATCGGCCAGGCGCTGCTGCAGCGGCTGGCGCAGTTCATTGCGGTCGAGCATCATCGACATGGTCGTGGACTCGCCGCCCGGAATGATCACGCGGTCCACGGTGGCGAGCTGCTCTGCGGTTCGCACCTCGATGGCATCGAACCCGATTTCGGTGCAGGCTTCGACGTGCATGGCGAAGGCACCTTGCATCGCCAACACCCCGACTCGGTTCGACACGAAGTGAACTCCTGGTTGGTGGGCCTACCAGCCGCGATCTTCGTACTTGACCTCGAGGTCGTCCATACCAATACCGGTCATGGGCGCACCCAGACCGCGGGAGACCTTGGCCAGGATGTCGGCGTCTTCGAAGTTCGCCGTTGCTTCGACGATGGCCGCAGCGCGCGGCGCAGGGTCGTCGCTCTTGAAGATGCCGGACCCGACGAACACGGCTTCGGCGCCGAGCTGCATAGCGAGTGCAGCGTCGGCGGGAGTGGCCAGGCCACCGGCGCAGAACATGGGCACGGGAAGCTTGCCGGTCTCGGCGACCTCTTGCACGAGCGGCAGGGGCGCTTGCAGCTTCTTGGCCCAGTCGAACAGCTCGGCATTGTCGTTTGCTGCTTGGATGCGTTTCAGGTCGCCCAGGATCGAGCGCAGATGGCGCACGGCTTGGACGACATCGCCGGTACCGGCTTCGCCCTTGGAGCGAATCATGCATGCGCCCTCGGCAATACGTCGTAGCGCCTCGCCTAGGTTGGTGGCGCCACACACGAACGGCGTGGTGAACGCGAACTTGTCGATGTGGTGCGCCTCGTCGGCAGGGGTGAGCACTTCGGATTCGTCGATGTAATCGACTTCGAGTGCCTGCAGGATCTGGGCCTCGACGAAGTGGCCGATGCGTGCCTTGGCCATGACCGGGATGGTCACCGTCTCTTGGATGCCCACGATCATTTCGGGATCGCTCATGCGGGCCACGCCGCCATCGACTCGGATGTCGGCAGGAACTCGCTCGAGCGCCATGACCGCGGTTGCGCCTGCGTCTTCGGCGATCTTGGCTTGTTCCGGGTTGACGACGTCCATGATGACGCCGCCCTTGAGCATCTCAGCGAGGCCTCGTTTGACCTCGTAGGTGCCTGTCTGGCGGTTTTGACTCATGTGCACGAGTCTATGGGCGAAGTCGGCAGAGCCGGAAGCCATTTCGCATGACATTTGCCCACCAGGCTTACCGTGCCGGTGTCGGTGTCACGTGCGTCGCCCATGCTGGGTGACGAACTAGAGCTCGTTCAGGAGTTCGAGTCGCTCTTCGATGCCGTATCGACCTGGGCCCGTATCAGAACCGGGTGCACCAACAGCCCACAGATGACCAACCGCCGACGAGGCGCTCGACGGCGCAGCACTCATCTTCGAAAGTGCCGCCATCATGCCCGGCGGGTAGCGAGTGATACCGATGCCGTCGATGTCGACGCGAGCATCGTGATCGCCACCGCGGAAGAAGTGCATGGCTTTGGTGACCAGGCCGCCGAGGAACCCGAACGGCACGGTCAGGAACGGAACCGCCAGCGTGTCAACGGTAGTGAAGCCGCCCTGAATGCGGGCGAGCTCTCGGGCCACAGCAGCTTCGAGTTCGACGATCGTGAGTTCGTCGGTGAGTCCGTCGGTCACCACCAGCGCGCTACCAGACCGGCCCACCGATGCAATGGCGGGTGCGCCCGGGCCCACGGTGTACAAGTCGGGTTCGACCAAACCGGTGCGAGCGCAGAGTTCTTCGAGCTGATTGCGAAGCTCGAGCGAGCCGCCCTCGGCCAATGGACGGGCCTTGAGCAGACGAAGCGCCAACGACTCGGCGGCAAAGAACGCAGCCGCCCCGATCGCTAGCGCCACCAACACCAGCACAACGATGGCCCAGAACCATGATCCAGTTGCGAAACCCACAATGACCCCGATGATCGAACCAACGACAAGGGGCAAGGGCAACAGCATCAAAGCAATGGGTGGGTGATCGGACATTGCTGGCAGGCTAGCGGCGTTTCACCGCTCCGCTCGTCCTCTGTTCCTCCGCTCCGCTCGGGCCGGCGTTCGCCGGACATGGTGTCCACTCTGATGGTGCGGCTACGTCCCTCCGCCGCTTTTCGCTCGCCCTGTATTCCTCCGCTCCGCTCGGGCCAGCGTTCGCCGGACATGGTGTCCGCTCTGATGGCGCGGCTACGTCCCTCCGCCGCTTTTCGCTCGTCCTGTATTCCTCCGCTCCGCTCGGGCCAGCGTTCGCCGGACATGGTGTCCACTCTGATGGCGCGGCTACGTCCCTCCGCCGCTTTTCGCTCGTCCCTCGCTCGTGCGTTCTCTTCTGGGGTTGAAGCTTGGTGTCTGCGTCTTCGGCTTCACTACAGTCGGCGCGGTGCGAGGAGTGCAGACGTGATGGACGAGTTGGGAGCGACCCGCGATCTGGGCGCGAACGAGACCTTGTTCGATGCTGGCGATGACAGCAACGCCGTTTATCTCATCGTCGACGGCAGTCTCGATGTCCTGCACGCCACCAACGACGGCGACCTGGTGGTCGGCACCCTCGGGCCAGGCGAAATCGTCGGTGAGATCACGGCGGTCATCGGGGGGCGTCGGACCGCCACGGTCCGCGCTGGCGACCAGCCCGTGGTGGTTCGAGAATTCTCTGCCGACGACTATGCGGCTTGGCTGCAGGACCGACCCGACGAAGCGCAGCGTATTGCCGAGCAGGCACGCGACCGTATCGACAAGACCCGAGTGGCCCGAGTGCTGACTGACCTGATCGGGCCCGGTCATCGTGAAGTCGTCGACGACGTGAATGATCTCCTCGAGTGGACGCGACTGCAAGCGGGCGAACAACTCTTTGCGCAGGATGACGCCGCCGATGCCGCGTACATCGTGGTCACCGGTCGGCTTCGGCTCACCGCTGTGACCGATGAGATGCCGACGTTGGACATCTCGGTCGGTCGAGGCGACATCGTCGGCGAGCTGGGCATCATCGAGCAGGCACCTCGGTCGGCAACGGCAACGGCCACTCGCGATTCGACACTCGCTCGCCTTTCCGAGGACGCCTTCGAAACACTCACGGGTCGCCATCCCAAACTGATGCTGCAGGTCTTCCGCAAGATCCTTACCCGGGTCATGCGTCCGGGCCATGGGTCGCCCCACGCAGGCATGATCGCGGTCGCCGTGCTCAGCCCGGGCGCCGAGCCCGACATGGTTCGCAGGATGAGCGAAGAGATCGAATCGCACGGCCCCACGCTGTATCTGGATCGCGAACAGGTCAGACGGTTCTTCAACCGGCGCGGCGTGGTCGACGCCGATGCCGGTAGTGCCCAGCACGCACAGCTCGATGAATTTCTGAACGAGGCCGATGTCGCCCACCGCTGGGTGGTACTGGAGACCGATCCCACGCTGACCACATGGTCGAAGCGTGCGCTGCGCTCGGCTGACCGAGTTCTACTTGTCACCTCGCCTTTTCCCGACGAGCGCGAGCATGCGCTCATTCGCGAGTTCACCGAAGCGGTCGATGCGGTCAGTGATCGTGAGCTGTGGATGGTGCAGGCCAACCAGGCATCTATCCTTCGCCCAACCGTCAACAAGGCGGTGATCGCGGCCACCAGGCCCGAGCGAATCCTGCAGCACCGCCGTGGGGTGGCATCGTCGACCGCTCGGCTGGGCCGATTGGCCAGTGGCACCGCAACCGGCGTCGCACTCAGTGGCGGTGGCGGTCGATCCTTTGCGCAGATAGGAGCGCTGCGAGCGCTCGATGAAGCTGGCTACAACCTCGATGTCATGACCGGAACGTCGATGGGTTCGGTCGTGGCCGGCATGTTTGCCTTCGTCGTCGATCCAACGATCTTGGCCGAACGAATCGAAGAAGGGTTTCGCGGCGCCAACATCGTCGACTACACCCTGCCCGTCGTATCGCTGGCGAGTGGAAAAGGACTGACCGACGCCATCGACAACGCCTGCGGCCCAATCCTGATCGAGGAGCTCGCTCTCCCCTACAGCGCCCTGTCGACCAATCTGACCACGGCCCGCATCGTGGAACATCGCACTGGACCAATCGCCCATGCGATGCGAGCCAGCGTCTCGCTGCCCGGCGTATTCCCGCCAGTGGTGGTCGACGGCGACCTGTTGGTCGACGGCGGCGTGATGGAGAACTTGCCGGTCGGACCGCTGATTCGAGATCCGGCGGTGGCCGAGATCGTCGCCATCGATGTTGCTCCCCCTACAGGCCCGGGATCTCGTGTCGACTACGGATCGGGCTTGAGCGGTGGCACGGCACTGCGAGGCCAGATGTCGCGCAAGGGATCCTCGTATCCAGGGATCGCCAACACGGTCATGGCCTCGATGCTGCTGAGCTCGGCCCGAGCCCGCAACGATGCACTCGCCCAGGAGCAGGTCGACCTGTACCTGTCGCTGAACCTGAAAGGCGTGAAGTTGCTCGACTTCGACGCCATAGGCGAAGTAGCCAACCGCGGCTACGAAGCCACAATCGAGCACCTCGACAACCTGTAGCCGGCAGCCTGCAGCCCGGGCTAATCGGACAGCTATCGAACCATGTGCCCTAGACGACAGAACCCGACTCGTGCTTCCTCGCAGCCAGCCTTTGCGCCAATTCGACGGTTGCCAGGTACCACCAGAAGACCCAGTCAAGGAACGCTTCGTCGTAGTCATCCTGTTGTTGCGCGGTGTGGTGTCGAATCCCAAACTTGTTCGCGATCTCGAACAGCGCGCCTTCATCTTTCGAAAACAGCTCCGCCTTGAGAAGGGCCCGGTCCTTCTCAAGTAGATCAGCGAGGTTCTTTAGGGCCGACCTTTTGTCCTCTGTGGTGGATCCCCGCTTCAGGAACAGGGCTGCGGCGTGGTCAAGTCGAGATTTGTCTTCAGTTGCAGCGTTCGTTGTCGCACTGCGAAGTAGCTCCATCCGACCGTCGTCAAATGCCGAGACAAGACGGCCCCTGAGTTCGCCGTCGGCGGCGAGGCAGTACGCAACCTGCGCATCTCGTAGGATCGTGTTGATCTTCCACCTGTAGATGGCCTGCCCCGTTCCCTTGGCGAAGTCAGAATGGTGCCAATCGTGTCCGTAGTCGTGGTAGTACCGGCTTCTCGGCCGGGCGGCGAGATCGTGAAAGATCTCGACCAGCTCGAAGACATCGTCCTCGGTCAGCTCGTCAAGCGCTTTCACGTTTTCGGTAGCGCCTTTATATGCGCGTGGCAAGAATTTCAGATCAACAGCGATGCCAAGTTCCCGTTCGACCACATCGCCAAGATGTTCGAGTGTTTCGAATGAGTCGTCCACACACGGTGGGTGTGCGGCGTGATCCCAATAGCCCAGCTCGTCTAGCTCTTGCAGTGCCTTGCCGAAGAGGGAAGGAAGAGACTCCGAAGTCTGTCGGTGCACACCTTTGCGTTCCCGCCATCTTGCCGACGGTGCGACAAACTCTGGTACCAAGCCCGCGTTGGCTAAAGACAGTAGCTCTGAAAGGTACTGGTCCCGGGATGTCGGCCGCTGCGCTCCGCCCATGAAAATGGCGTCGCCTGGCAGGAAGCGAAGAAGCTCGTCGTGGTCGTCGAACGCCTCACGGATCAGGTGGTCAACTTCTTCGCCAGTTGAACCTGTGCGGATCATGGCATCCAGCTCAGAGGCAAAGACGTGAGTCGGCCAGCGGAGCCGCGCGTTTCCGAGGTCAATCGTTCGACGGGTGGTCACACGCCGAGCTTAGGTGAGCTCGGCGGATCGCTTCGATCTGTTCCTGGCGCGCCGCCAGTGGCACCGTCGCCTCGATTGGTCGAGCCCGATCATTTACTCCATGCCAGCTCGGTGACGTTGCGCGCTGATCGGATAGCTATCGAACCGTGTCAGCTCGGCGACACTCGACGCTCCTGGCAACTACGGCAATGTACGCGTAGGCTGGACATCGTGCGAACGGTCGAAGTCACTGACAGCGAGATTGCCAATGCGCTGCGGTCCGCGCTTTTTCCACCACTGATGCGGGCTTGTGGATTTCGCAAGCTTGCTGTGGTTGATGTCGACGGAGTGGAGCGCGACCTTGTAGAAGTGGTAGCAATTCTCGATACCGAGGAGTGGTCCGACGAAGCTGATCAGGCCTGCCGTCGGACATCGTTGATCTGTGCCGACACACTTGGACCGCTCGGCCTCCTAAGTCTTCCCATATGCCGTACTCGTTCCGAACATGACGATGCGGTTCAGCATGAAGGAGACATCTGGAGGATGGTTGAGCCAGGCAAACCTTGCTGAGGATCTGATCCAAGCAGCGGAGCAACTCGTCCCCCTGAGAACTGAAGCTGCGTTTCGGCGTGCCATCTCGACTGCGTACTATGCAGCCTTCCACGGCCTCATTGATGCCAGTTGTGAACGACTCTTTAGCGAAGACGTCCATCGCGACGTTGCGAGGCGCAACTTCAATCATCGAGAAATGAGGGCGGCGGCTCTTCACTTCTCAGACGCAGAACTCAACGACGAGCAGCGGAAGTGCGGCCGTTCAAGTCCGCCGTCGGAGCGGCTGCGCGAAGTATGCAGCAACTTCGTTGATCTCTTCGAGGCGCGCGAGCGCGCCGATTACGTCGTCGAGGCTGCACATACCGCTACTCAAGCTCGGTCGAACATCGGCTACGCAAAGAACGTGTTGGACTACTGCAACGACCCGGACGATGGAAGTGGACTCACTGCGCTAGCAGTGTGCATGCTCATGAAGAGTCGACAGTGGCGACTCCGCTGACCAGTCCGCCCACCTCGACAACTCGATGGCCTGCCGGGCTGATCGGACAACTCTTGAACCGTGTGGTTTAGCCGACGCTCGTTCGACACCTGCGAAACTACGAATCATTCGGGGCACTACAGAGAGTCGTGCCCACAGCGTTCAGTATCTCCTGAGCGATGGACAGGGCCCCCGCAAGCCCTGCGTGTCGCGTCGCTTATGGTGCGACCGTGTTTGATCGGACCCCAGGACCCGGTTTCAGATCGCGCTTGAGGTCCAATTTTGTGGGTTATCTGGTTGCGAGCACGAAACATCTCGCGAAGCAGTGAACCATCTTGCAACCGCTTCCGCAGCTCCGAGTTAGACACCCCGAGCGCCCCGCAAACTGCGTCCACTTGCCTCACATACTGCAAGATGCTTCCAGTCAATCGTAGACGTATGCTTCGACGAGCGCCTCTCGAGGCAACGCGACGCCATAGGCCAGCAATACCTCGGAATGAGTCCGGCGCGACCGGACAGCCATCTGGAAGCTGGGCTAGATTCAGAGCAGACACGAACGGTTTGCGATGCCCCGAGATTGCGCTCACAATCACTGCAGCTTCTTCCTTCAGACCGATACCGCGCTCTGCCCAGGCTGCGGTCGGTCGGCGAGCCCATCGAGCGCCACATGGATGACCGCAAACCACCGGCTGATCACATGGTTCGCTGGCGGGCTCGGCGTCGTGTCTTCACTCGTCCTGCTCTTGGTCGTGTTCTCCGTGCGGAACTCGCTGGTAGTCGCCATCTTCGTGGTCGCCGTGGCAGCCGCCGCAATGGGCTTTGCGTTCGCGCTACGACCGTCGGAACCTGGCCGGCCGCAGACCACAACCATCGAGGGTAGCTATCAGCAGGCATGCGACGAGTCGCGATACTGGCTCGAGAGGTGGACCGAACTGTTCGCGTTGGCGGGACAGATCGAGCCCGGACACGACAACGAAATTCTTCTGCTCCGTGAGGCTTTGTCGGGTGCCGCAGACGCCGCCGAAGACGCAGCCTGGCGACGCAACGACTACGCCAGCCGCCTGATCACCAATAGCTTCGATCGGCTGGACCATCTGATCGCAACCCAGCCCGCCCGACCATCACCGAGCGAACAGGCCCGAGTTCACGCCGCAGTCGCCATCGTCGAGCGTTATCTCGAAACGCTCTGGATCGACGAACACCTGACGCGACAGACCCGGGACCGCCTCACGCATACCCCGCAGGCGCAACAGCAAGGTCAGTTGCGACAACTCGCTAGCAGTATCAGGTTGCTCGACGCAGAGCCACACCTTGCAGCCAGCCGGGCGGGGCGTGGCTCACCTAGCGCAGTGGATCTCGACGCAGAGCGATTTCGACTGCGGGCAGAACGCAAGCTGCTGCGAGAGTCTCCCCTGTCCGAGGCCGAGTTTTTCGACGACGTGCTCTAGCACTCCAGCCAGACATCATCGTTGCGCAGCGGCGCGTTCGTACATGTCGATGTAGAGGTCAGCGAGCGCTTGCATCGAGAACTGCTGTGCCCGTTCATTACCCCGCTCGACTTTCGTATCGATTTCCACGCCACCCGTCAACGCAGTGCGCAGGCTGGCGGCGAGCGCAACGGGGTCGCCGGGCTCTACCAACAGTGCATCGGTCCCGTTGCGGGCCACGTTGGCGTAGCCGGTGATGTCGCTGGCCACGATCGGGGTGCTGGCCGACATGGCTTCGAGCAACACGATTCCGAAGGACTCGCCGCCAAGCGAGGGAGCGCAGAACACCGACGCCCCCGCCATACGCGACGCTTTCTCCTGACTGGAGAGTCGGCCCAACCATTCGATGCGACCATCGCCGGCAAAGTCGCGCTTCAGGGCGGCCGTTTCGTCGCCGTCGCTCGCAACCCAGATGTGCACATCGGCGGGTAGGTGTTTCGCAGCTTCGAGCAGCACGCGCAGTCCCTTGCGTTCTTCGTGGCGACCTACGAACAGCACCGTGGGCCCGTTGGTCGGGGTCGGTGCAGCGTTGGCGTAGTACGGCACGTCGATGCCGTTGAAGACTCGTTCGTAGTCACCGCCCAGCCACTGCGATGCCAGCGCTTCGGCCTCGGCCGAAACCGCACAGGCAATGGACAAGCGGCTGCGCAGAGCTCTACAGCCACGGTTGACCCAGCGATAGGCCGAACTTCGGCCGGCCGCGTGAAAAGTGCCGACCATGGGTGCGGCTTGCATGAGCACCGAGGTGATACCGATACCGGGAGCGAGCGGTTCGTGTAGGTGCAATACGTCGAAGTCTTCGTTCCAGAGCGCCTTGATCAAGCGGACCTGTGCCGGCAGATCGGGCGCGATCGGGGCAATGCTGCCATTGGCGGCAGTCGGCAGGCTGGCACCAACGGTGGTGATACCAACATCGGGCGGCGGACCATCGGACGGGCCGATCACTCGCACATCGACCCCGCGCTGGCGCAGCACTCGTGCCAGACCGAGCACCTGCTCTTGGACACCACCATGAACGGTCAAGCTGTACGGACAGATCATGCCCACGCGCCGCGGCGTCATCGACGGCCGCGCGCCGCTTCGAGTGCGTGATGGTCGCTGGGCCAGTTGGGTTGCAACACCAGCCACTGGTGCGGTTCGCGTCGGATCTGCATCTCCATCACATCGGCGATGTTCTGCGTGATGCGCGTGATGTCCTCGCGCATCTTTCCACGACGTTCGACCTCGATCGGTGGCTCACAGATGGCATGGTTCTGCGCACCCCGGTGATACACCGCCACCGGCACGATCGTTGCTCCGGTCCGTAGTGCCAATGTGGCGGCACCGCCGGGAAGCTCCGTGGTCTCGCCGAAGAAATCGACCTCGACTCCCCCATCGCCCAGATTGCGGTCGCTCATCAGACACAACACATGATTCGCTCGTAGTCGCTTGAGCAGTTCGCTGCCCAACCCCTTGCCGAGCGGTAGCACCTGGATCCCGACCGCTTCACGCCACTCTTGCATCCACTGACGCAACTCGTCGTTGGCGAGCGCTTCGACCACGCCCGTGACCTGGTACTGCGGCACCTTGTCGAGCCAACTCGCGGCCCATTCCCAGCCGCCGACGTGAGGCAGCACCAGAATGGTGCCCTTGCCGCGGGCATGGCTGTCCTGGATGTGCTCGAAGCCCTCGTAGCTGAAGCCCCGGTCGACATCTTCGGCCGAAAGACCAGGCAGCCTTGCCGTGTCGGTGTAATACCGGGCATAGGAACGAAACACGGCTCGAACACCCGAGGCGAGTGCGCTCTCACCGAGCTCGTTGGTCGAGCTGCGCCGCAGGTTGCGTTCGACCACCAGTTTGCGATCAGGCGAGAACCGGGGAATAGCGGTGGTGGCGGCACGACACAGCGCGGTTATCACCCCATGGGGTAATGCACGCGCCGCCGTCGCAATCGTCTTGTACGCCGCCAGCGTCGGGTCAAAACCCACAGGTTCAGTTCTTGGCCGCAGCTGCAGCTTCTGCCCGGTCAGCATGCATCTCGACCGTTGCTTGCTTCCAGACCTTGAAGAAGCGCTGCACGACCGTGACACAGGTCAGGACCAGCATGATCCACAGCACCGGTTCCAGGATGCGGGGAAACGCCAGCCCAGCGGACAGCAAAATGAAGCGTTCGGCCCGCTCCATTATTCCGCCCTTGGCGTCATAGCCGAGCAATTCACCCTTGGCTCGCAGGTACGACGTGATGAGAGCCGCCGACATGACCGCTACCGGCAGGACCGAGAGGGTGCCGGAGAAATTGGCGGCGTAGTACCAACTCAATCCTCCAAACACGAAGGCATCGCTGAACCGGTCAATCGACGAGTCGAAGAATGCGCCGCGCTTGGACGCCGACCCCGACGCCTTGGCGACCGCCCCGTCGAGAAGATCGGGGATGCCGGTCGCCAGCATGGCCACGAATCCCCAACGCAGGTAACCGTTGCCGATGATGAAGGCAGTGGCCACCGACATGATGATGCCAACGACGGTCAACACGTCGGCGCTGACGCCCAGGCGCTTGAGACCTTCGCCGATCGGGTCGACACCCTTCTCGACGGCCTGACGCCAGTTGCCGTCAAACACGCTCATTTCCCGTCACGGCCAGATCACACATATTGACTCCAGTCTTCGGGATTGTTCTCGACAATAGTGTCGAGCACCTCGCCGTCGTAGCCGTCGATCAGCACCAAGCCACGCCTGTCGGGTTGCGGTTCGTTCGAATACAGCAGAATGCGCCATGTCGGGCGACTGAGCCAGCCGCGCCAACCCAACTGGGCCGAGGCGTGACCCACAGGGAAGCCAACCGTGCGCGTTGCCTCGAGCAAGGCGTCGTTCTCGTCGATCTTCAGGCTCCAACCAGCCACCAGGTTGTACATGCCGATGACGATCAGCGCGCCGCCGCCCCACGCCCAACCGGCGTTCACCATGGGCGAGTCGTCGACGAGCAGGTACAACAACACGAAGACGACGCCGATGACGATGTACAACACGCCAGGGATGCGACGCCGATTGTTGTTCGGGAACACGTAGGGGCCAACGAATTCGCTGGCATTGAGATCCTCGGGCAGCTCATCTCGAACCGCACCGTCGTCGATACCGGTCTCTACTACTTCGAGTTCGTCGTCATTCTCCGCTTCGCTCACCCCGTCACGTTATTGGGTGCAATGCCCCACCAGTCGGTCCAACGGCATGCGGCTCGCTACCAGCCAGCACGGAGTTTGCGAATGGACTCCTCGAGCGGTTCGGGCATGACGCGGGTTTCGGCGATAGCGGTCATGAAGTTGGTGTCGGCTTCCCAGCGCGGTACGACGTGTACATGGAGGTGTTCGGGCACGCTGGCGCCGCCCGCTCTCCCCTGGTTCAGCCCCACATTGATACCGCCGGGTCGGTAGACCTTCTCGGCGACCCCAACCGCATGCTGCACGGTGTCCCAGAGTTCGCGGGACTCGTCGGTCGAGAGTTCGCTGAGCTTTTCGACACCACGGTTCGGCACGACCAGCATGTGGCCGCTGCCGTAGGGGTAGATGTTCAGGATCACCGACACCAGCGTGCCTCGATGGATGATCGCTGCCCGTTCGTCGTTGTCTGACGCCAAAATGCGCTCGAACAACGTCCCCTCGACTTCGGCGGGAACATTGTCGGGCACGTTCTTGCCTTCGAGAAACGCAATGCGCCAGCCCGCCCACAGCCGTTCGAGCATGCTGTGAGCCCTCTAGGCGTGGGTCTCGACGTCGTTGGCCAGCCGCGCTTGGAAGTCGGCAACGGTGACATCGCGCTCGACCTCTTGGCCTCGGGCATTCACGCCCACCGTGTCGTGGGCGACGTCGTCGTCGCCCACCACCAGCACGTAGGGAAGTTTGGCCGTCTTGCCCGCTCGCACACGCTTGCCGAGTGGATCGGTGGCAGCGATGACTTCGACCCGATAGCCCTCGTCTTGCAGGCGACGGGCCACGTCGTAGGCGTAGTCGTCGTGGGCTTCGGCCACTGGCAGTACTTGCACCTGTACCGGCGCCAACCAGACCGGAAACGCACCGGCATAGTGTTCGAGCAGCACGCCGAAGAAGCGCTCGACGCTTCCGAGCAGCGCCCGGTGAATCATGACCGGACGCTTGCGTTCGCCATCGCTGGCCACGTATTCGAGATCGAAACGCTCGGGGAGGTTGAAGTCGAGCTGGATGGTCGACAACTGCCAGGCGCGGCCGATGGCATCCTTGATATCGACATCGATCTTGGGACCGTAGAACGCGCCGCCACCGTCGTCGACGATGTAGTCGAGCCCGGCGGTATCGAGCGCGGCGCGCAGACCATCGGTTGCCATATCCCAGATCTCGTCGTCGCCAACGGCCTTCTCTTCGGGGCGGGTCGATAGCTTGGCCTGGAACTCCTCGAAACCAAAGGCCTTCAGCACCGACAGCACGAAGTCGAGCAGCGACGCCAGTTCGTCTTGCAGGTCTTCACGTGTGGTGAAGATGTGGCTGTCGTCTTGGGTGAACCCGCGAGCGCGCAACAAACCATGGATGGCGCCACTGAGCTCGTAGCGATAGACCGTGCCGAGTTCGAAGATGCGCATCGGCAGATCGCGGTAGCTGCGCTGCGACGAGTCATAGATCTTGACGTGGAACGGGCAGTTCATGGGTTTGGGGTAATAGGTCGCCCCGTCGAGTTCCATCGGTGGGTACATGCCGTCGGCGTAGAAGTCCAGATGGCCACTGGTCTCCCACAGATTCGCCTTGGCGATATGCGGTGAGAACGCAAAGTCGTAGCCGCCGGTCTCGTGGCGGTCTCGGCTGTAGTCCTCGATGATTTTGCGCACCATTGCACCCTTGGGATGCCATACCGCCAAACCAGGACCGAGCTCGGATGGCCAAGAAACGAGATCGAGTTCGTTGGCCAGCTTGCGGTGATCTCGCTTGAGCGCCTCTTCGAGGTGATGAAGGTGTTGCTTCAAGAGCTTCTTGGTCGGCCACGCCGTGCCATAGATGCGCTGCAGCATCGGTTCGTTCTCACGACCGCGCCAATAGGCACCGGCAACCGACATGAGCTTGAAGTGCCCCAGGCGGCCCGTGCTGGGCGCATGTGGGCCGAGACAGAGATCGACGAAGTCATCGCTGTTGCGGTAGAAGCTCACCGTGCCGTCTGCGGCGACCTCGGTGGCCAACTCGGGATCTTCGGCTCCGGTGACGCGTTCTATCGTTTCGCGCTTGTATTTGTGATCGGCGAACATCTCGAGTGCTTCGGCCGCGCTGACCTCACCACGCACGAACGGCTGGTCGGCGGCAATGATTTCGCGCATCTTGGCATCGATCCGCTCGAGATCACCGTCGGTGAACGTGGCGCCGTCGGGCAGCTCGAAGTCGTAGTAGAAACCGTCATCGATCGGAGGCCCGATCGCAAACGTGGCCCCCGGCCACATCTCGAGCACCGCCTGAGCCAGCACATGCGACGTCGAATGGCGCAGCGTCTCGACGCCCAGCTCAGACGAATCGGTGATGAGCGCCACGGTGGCGCCATTGGTGAGCACAGTGTTCAGATCACGTTCTTCACCATCGACGGTCGCGATGAGCGCAGCCTTGGCGAGACCCGGGCCGATATCGGCAGCCAGGTCATAGGCGGTGGCCCCTGCGGGAAGCTCTCGCTCGGACCCATCAGGAAGCTGAACAGAAATGCTCGACATAGCTGTCGAGTCTACCGTTTGCTCTGCTCAGCTCGGGGCGGCTTTTAGACGGCGTTCAGTAACTCGGTGGCAGTGCGGCGTTGCGACAATGGCTTGTCGGGCATGATGTCGTAGCGCTCGGTGAGGGTGATCGGATCCTGTCGAGCTTCGAGTTCGGCCTTGCTGGGCGCGTAACGATTGATGTACCTCTGGCCCGATAGATGCCGGATGCGGAACATGAGTGCATCGGTCATGGCTCGGAATGCCATTGGATCGGCAGCCGGATCGCCGTGCTCGCCGGGAAACAGCGGCTGGCCGAAACTGATTGTGGCCGAGTTGAAGAACTTGGGCAAGGGTGCGTCGGGCGGCTGAATGTCGCGCATACCCACCATGCCGACAGGAATGATGGGCGCGCCGGTGCGATGCGACAGCCGGGCTACGCCGGTGTGACCCTTGTACAGGTGACCGGTGCGTGATCGGGTGCCCTCGGGATAGATGCCGAACAACTCGCCGCTATCGAGCAGGTCAGCCGCAGTGTCGAGCGCAGCCTGAGCGGCATCGCCTCCGCTGCGGTCGATGGGGATCATGCCGAGCGCAGGAAAGATGTGCTTGGTCTTCCAGTCATCGAGGTACTCGGCCTTGCCGACATAGCTGATGTTGCGGGGCAACACCGCTGGCACGATGAACGAATCGAGCACCGACGTGTGGTTGGTGGCGATGATCGCGGGACCCGGTGGCACGATGTCGATACCAACGATGGTCAGGTCGAACATGCGGCGGAAGACGGGTCCAACGGTCATGCGCACGGCAGACTGCAGCCGCCCTGCTCCCCGCGATTGTGATCCCTGCACACTGCCCACACTACTGCGAGCAGGATCTAGAAGAACACCCCGAGCAGCGCCGCCGCCTCGGACACGCCTCCGGTTTCGACGGCGGCGTCGGTCGCCGCTACTGCGGCTGGTGCATCGAGATCGTTGTCGAGGGCAGCTCGCACCTCGTCGAGGCCGGCTGAACCCACGCCAGCGGCCTTCCACCGCTCGAGGCGCTCGGCTGCCTCGGGCATGAGCGTGTCATCCCAGGACCACTCGGTGCGATAGTGATGCTTGAGCACCGCCAACCGAATGGCGCCCGGTTCATATCCTTCGTCGAGCAGGTCATGCACGAAGACGAGATTGCCGAGCGACTTGCTCATCTTCTCGCCATCCATCCGCACCATGGCCTGATGCATCCAGTGCCTCACGAACGGTTCGCCAGAAGCCGCCTCGCTCTGAGCGGATTCGCATTCGTGATGAGGAAACACCAGGTCGCTGCCGCCACCGTGCAGGTCGATCGTGGGGCTTTCGAGCTCGCGCATGGCCAGTGCAGAACACTCGATATGCCAGCCCGGCCGCCCCGGACCCCACAACGAATCCCATGCCGGCTCGTCGGGAGCCGACGGTTGCCACAGGATGAAGTCGAGCGGATCACGTTTGTTCGGGTCGTCGGGATTGCCGCCGTGTTCGGCAGCCAGCTCGAGCATGCGTTCTCGGTCATAGCCACTCAGGCTGCCGAAACCGTCGAAGCTGGCCACGCTGAAATACACCGCTCCACCGGCCTGATAGGCATGGCCGTTGTCGAGCACCTGCCCGATGAGGCGCCGGATATCGGCCATGGCCGACGTGGCCCGGGGCGCGCTATATGGCTCGATGAGCCCGAGCGCCGTCATATCGCGGTCGAAAACGGCGATCTGGCTGGCAGCAAGATCCAAGTAGTGCACGCCGAGCTCACGGGCCTTGCGCAGGATGTCGTCGTCGACATCGGTGTAGTTGCGCACCACGCGGGTCTCGTGGCCGCGATCGCGCAGTCGACGCTGGAGTACGTCGTAGGTCAGGTAGGCGGTGGCATGTCCCAGGTGCGACGAGTCATAGGGCGTTATGCCGCACGTGTACATGGTGGCGATTGGTCCGGGCTCGAACGGAATCACCGCACGTGCCTTGGTGTCATAGAGCATCATCGACGACTGTTCGCTGCTGTCCACGACGGCAAGAGTACTGGTGAGCGACCCCGACAACCGACTTGGTATTACAGAGTTCTCCTCATCGAACACCACCGGGAACAAGAGTGACCTCCACGCACTAGGTTGGTGGCCACTATGGGCATTCTTGATGGAAAACGGATCCTGGTGACAGGCGTCCTCACCGACTCGTCGATCGCTTTCGGGGTCGCAAAGACCGCCCAGCAAGAAGGCGCCGAGATCATCTTGACGGGCGCTGGCCGCGGGCTGAGCCTGACCAAGCGCACGGCGCGCAAGCTCGACAGCGAACCGCCCGTGCTCGAACTCGATGTCACCGACCCACAGCAGGTGCAGAATCTGAGCAAGACCCTGGCCGACGACTACGGCACCATCGATGGCGCCGTGCATGCAATCGGGTTCGCCCCCGAATCCTGTCTCGGTGGCGAGTTCATGGACGCACCGTGGGAAGACGTGTCGGTCGCCGTCCAGATCTCGGCCTACTCGCTCAAGACGGTCGCCGAGGTCGTGGTACCGCTCATGCCCAATGGCGGCTCGATCGTCGGGATGGACTTCGATGCCACGGTTGCCTGGCCTGCATACAACTGGATGGGCGTGGCCAAGGCGGCGTTCGAATCCACTTCTCGTTATCTGGCCAAGAACCTGGGAGCCCAAGGCATTCGGGTCAACTTGGTCTCGGCCGGACCCATACGCTCCATCGCCGCCAAGTCCATTCCCGGATTCAGCGAACTGGAGAATGCCTGGAGCGACCGTGCTCCGCTGGGTTGGGATCAGAACGACACCGAACCCGTGGCTCGCACCACGGTGGCCATGCTGAGCGACTTTTTTCCTGCGACCACGGGCGAGATCGTGCACGTCGACGGAGGATTTCACGCCACCGGCTTCTGACGCGGCTCGTCGCCTCGGAGTTGATGGATGAAGGCCGCATGATCTAGAAGCACGCAGCCCGGACTGGACCGTAGGGATTCGTGTAGTTGCCGTACCCACCCGAGTGGATCTCGAAGTGCAGATGCGGGATGGGAGCGTTGCCGGTCATGCCGACGTAACCAATGATGGTGCCGGCCGTCACGTAGCCTGCGCCGACATTCTCGTATCTCGACAGATGGGTGTAGAAGTAGTAGTCACCGTTGTCGCCCTTGAGGTGTGCGGACATGCCTCCGACGCTGCTGTTGCGGTGCTCGATGGTTCCCGAGGCCGCGGCGAGCACGGGCGTACCTTGCGCTGCTATCAGGTCGTTTGCCCGGTGAACGCCGCCGACCGCTCGCGGTGCGCTGAAATCGTCGGTATGCGTAAACGGTCCGGACAGGGGGCACACGATGCCACCACCCGTCGGCAGCGGCGTGCTCGGCAGGGGCTCACTGGGTTGGGGCTCACTGGGTTGGGGCTCACTGGGCTGGGGATTGGGCACTGTCGGCTCCGGCTCGGGCGTCGACTGCGCATCCGGGAACGACTCACTGGGCTGGGGCTCACTGGGCTGGGGCTCACTGGGCTGGGGCTCACTGGGCTGGGCCTCACTGGGCTGGGGATTGGGCACCGTCGGCTCCGGCTCCGGCTCCGGCGTGGGCTCCGCGGTAGGCGAAGCGGTGGGCGTGGGGGTCGAGGTGGGCGCCGGCGTTGGGGCTTGACGGGCCAACTCGGCAGCAGCTGCGGCAGCCGCTTGGGCACGTTCGCGTTCCTCGGCGATGCGCGCCTGCTGGGCGGCATCTGCCTGGCGTTGTGCTTCGGCCTCTTCGAGTTCGGCCAGGGCGATTTCGAGTTCGGCCAGTTCGCCCCCGACTGCCTGGCGTAGACGCGTCAGCCGTTCGAGCTCATCGGTGATCGAGGCCTGAGTCGCTTCGACCTCGACCAACCCAATCGCCTGCTCCTCGTGCTGCGCCTCCAGTTCCGAGCGGAGCCGATCGGAATCGGCTGCCAGCACCATCAGTTGATCGATCGCTTCGTTGTCCGCGCCAACGACCAGCCGTGCAAGAGCCTCGGCCGCAGCTTGATCAGCCACGTTCTCATGACTCCGCACATCGAGATCGTCCACCTGGCTCATGTATTGGTCGAGCGCGATCACCTTGACCTGGTCTCGCAAACCACTCATGTCCGACTCGAGCTGCGCGGCTGCTTCCTCGGTGGCGACCACGTCGAGACCGAGCTTTTGCAGTCCACTTTCCACCTGCCAGTACTCGCCTGTCAGCTCGTTACCCCGCTGCTGCGTCGATTCGAGATCGGCGAGAAACGATTCCAGGCGTTCCGTTGCCGCCGCCACCTCGTCGCGTGCTCGGTCGAGTTCGGTCTGCGCATCGACCGGCACATTGAACAGCAAGCTCACGGCCACCACAGCCAACACAAGCCGCACACGCATCACACCAGAGTACATGGCCGATCCGCCGTGCCGGTCGCGGTGGCACGACAAGAGAAACAGAACGGCTTCGTTCAAGTTCTAGACTCTGCTTCTCTTGAGCACCGTTCTCGCCATCATTGCCGTCATCGGCCTCATCGGCGCCAATGCGTTCTTCGTCGCCGACGAGTTTGCCCTGGTTGCTGTCGACCGCGCGCAGGTATCTGTTCGAGCCACCGAGAACGAAAAACCGTGGCCCACGGTGCAGCGGCTGCTCTCCGAACTCTCGTTTCATCTCTCTGCGGCCCAGGTCGGCATCACGATCTCGTCGCTGGTGTTCGGGTTCTTGGCCGCGCCCGTCGGGCGTCGATTGCTGGACCCGATCATCGACCCGCTCTTCGGCCAAGACACCGCGGGCTGGCTCACGGTTCCGATTGCTTTTGCTCTCGCCAACATTCTGCAGGTGGTACTGGGCGAGGTCGTCCCCAAGACACTGGCGATCGCAGAGCCGATTCGGGTCCTCAAGGTGCTGGCTCGAGGCATTGCCGTATGGGGTTTCATCGTGCGCCCGGTGGTCAAGGTGGTGAACAACATGGCCGATGCCATCGTGAAAAAGATGGGTATGGAACCCAGCGAAGAGCTGCACGGCATCGCCTCGATGAGCGAACTCGAGTTCGTCATCCGAGCGTCGGGCGAGAAGGGCACGCTGGACCCCGAAGATGTCACGCGCCTCACACGGACCATTCGCTTCGGCGAGAAATCTGCAGGCGACATCCTGGTGCCACGAGTCGATCTGGCCGTCGTGGAGAGCGACGACACATTGGCCGACGTCTGCACGTTGGCGACCAGTACCGGTCACTCACGATTTCCGGTGATCGGCGACGACACCGACGACATCTTGGGCGTGGTTCACGTCAAGTCTGCGCTCGGCGTTTCGCCTGCCGACCGTTCGGCCGCCAACGTCGGCGCGCACATGAGCGACGCGTTCGTCGTGCCCGAGGCACGCGAACTCGATTCGCTACTCGATGAGATGTACAGCGACGATCACCACCTGGCGTTCGTGCTCGACGAACACGGTGGCCTCGCAGGAATCGTGACAATCGAAGACATCGTCGAAGAAATCGTGGGGGAGATCGACGACGAGCACGACCGCAAGACGATCGAAGACGTGCAGCAGGTCGGCGACGGCCAGTTCATGCTGGCCGGCGCCATGCATCCCGACGAACTCGAAGAGGCAACCGGGATGGCGCTTCCCGAAGGTGACTACGAAACCGTCGCCGGGTTTGCCCTGGATCAGCTCCAACGTATTCCCGCACCAGGCGACGAATTCGACTGGGAATCCTGGTCGTTCGAGATCATCGAGATGGACCGGTGGCGGATCGCAAAGATACGTGCAACCGCTGCGCCAGCCCCGATGAACGGGGAAGAACAATGAGTACCAGCGTTGCGCTCATGATCGCGCTGCTGCTGTTGCTCGCCAATGGCTTCTTTGTGGCGGTCGAGTTCGGCCTCATCGCCACCCAGCGGGCCCAGCTCGAAGACAAGGCCAACGAAGGCAACAAGCGGGCGCGCATTGCGTTGGCCGCCATCACCGATCTGAACACGCAGATCGCCGGTGCCCAGCTCGGCATCACCATGTGTTCGATTGCGTTGGGCCTCGTTGCCGAACCCTCGGTCGCAAAACTGCTCGAGAACACGGTTTTCAGCGGCCTCGGTGAAGGTGCCCGACACACCGTCGGGCTCATAGTTGCCCTGTCGTTCGTAACGTTTCTTCACATCTTGATCGGCGAGATGGTCCCCAAGAACATCGCGTTGGCCGACGCGCCCCGTACGTCCATGTGGCTGGCACCGATCCACGCGGCTTTCGTGCGATTTGCTCGTCCCCTGGTCTGGCTTCTCAACGCGCTGGCCAACCTTGTTCTTCGCGGACTGGGCGTGATCGCACTCGACGAGCGCGCCTCTGCCAAGACACCCGAGGAACTCGGCAAACTGCTCGAAGAAGCACGCGACGGCCAGATTCTCGACGGCTACGATTTCACGCTGCTCTCGAACACCCTCGAATTGGGCGGGGCATCGATCGAAAATGCGGTCGTTCCGTTGGCGCTGGTCGCAACCGCGCCCGCCGGTGCATCGGTCGCCGAGATCGAACAAGCCATGGCCGCCAGCGGCCACAGCCGCCTAGCCCTCGCCAGTGACAAGGGGGAGCTGATCGGCTGGGTCCACGCCAAGGACCTGTTGGCGGTCGATGCCAAGATCTGGTCCGAGCCACTCCCCACCCACCGCAAACGACGATTGCTCCCGGTGGACCACCGCATGGCCGTCGAAGATGCCCTCGAGATGTTGCAGACGAATCGCCAGCACTTCGCCCTGGCCACGGCCAACGGTAAGGCCATCGGCATCATCACCCTCGAGGACGTGCTCGAAGTCCTGGTTTCGGGTCTGGCAGGCGCCCAGGACTCACTGCCCGAACCCACGAGTCACCGGTAGCGCGCATAGCTGACCCGCACCAGCTCAGGACTCGCTGGCGTCGATCACCAGCAACAGCACACCCTGGCCGATCGCGAGTTCTTGGGTGGAGGCGACGGCAACATTGCTCACCCCCCGAGTTGTTCCCGGCGCCAATACTGCATCCTGCAATGGCCAGCGCATGCCGCGGGTGGTCACGCCGTGCGCCGAACCATGCCAGGGAATCACCGACATCGTGGTGCCTGGCTCGTAGTGCACGACCGCCCGGTCGTGCACTATATGGAGATCGCGCAGACCGTCGGTAGCGCGCACCTGCATCGCTCGCCACCGCTGCGATGCCAGCAATGAAATCGTCGCCAACTCGTGATCCAGCCGGCCGCCGAATCCGGCAACCACGGTGAGTGATCCTGCACCGGCGTCGAGCGCCGTGGAAACGGCAAGTTCGAGATCGGTGGCGTCTTTGTCGACCGGAAAGGCACGAAACTCGACCCCGTTCTCGCGTGCCCGGTGCAGAAGATCCGCGGCGGTCGAGTCCAGATCGCCGATCACCGTCGTCGGCCACACACCCAGATCAGCGCAGTGGCGCAATCCTCCGTCGACCGCAACCAGTTGATCGGCGTCACGAAGTAGCTGAGTGAGTTCGCTTGCGTGACCGGTCGGCAGCTCGCCATTCACCACCAGAACCCAATGCTCTGTGTTGGCATGCGTCATGTATCAGTTGAGCGGTTCGCCGAGTTTCGTGGCCAGATCTGCGAGCTGGCGTTGAAGCGTGGCGACCTGGTTCTCGAGCTCATCGATTCTGATGACGACTGCGGAATCGTTGGCCTTTGCCGGTGGAACAGCCACCGCACGTCGCTCGTCGGCAACCGGGTGATCCACCGTATTCTCGTCTGCGGCCCCGTGATCGTCGACCCCGGGGGCGCTCAGTAGATGGCGCCAGCGGTTTTCTTTGTGACCAGGCTGGCGGGCGAGTTGGACCACCAGAGGAGTCGGCCGCTCCGCCATGGCGACAAGACAGGACTCGACTGCATCGAGATCGTCGAATCCAACATCGTGCCGCTCGGTGCGGAGCCGAAGTTCCCCGATGGTCTGTGGCCCCCGCAACAGCAGAACCGAGATCAGAACCACCTCGCGTGCCGACAGCGACAGTACTTCGTCGAGTGTCTGGCGGTGCTTGGTCGATCGAGCTCCCGGGGAATGCACACGTCGAACCAGGTTGCGTTGTCGAAGTTCCATGAGCGCGCTGTCGATGAGTACCGCCGAATAGTCCACCACCGGGTCACGGTTCGTCTTCTGGTTGCTCGCGCTCACCAGCGAATTTGTGGTCATCGGGTAGACGTCTGGGGTGAGATACGACTTCTCGATCAACGACCCCAGAACACGACTCTCGGTGGCTGTCAGCTCGACCGTGGGGGTCGCTGCCGGCCCGGCGTCGGCTGCGGTTGGCGCGTCATCGTTGCCGCCGCTGTCGGCCCAAACTGCTGACGCTCGATTGCCGCCGGGTGCCGACGACGAAGAGATGAGACCCTGCCGGGGTTCGGTGCTTGGATCAAGCTTGCGGTCGTGTTCGTATTCGCCGCCGCTGGTGAGGTCGCTCATGGCTCTACCTTGCCACCTATCCACTCATCGGCGCGCGATCGTCCAGGCAAACTCGCGACCGGGCTTTGCGGGAAGCCCCCCAGCGGACTCACACGCGATCGATGGCACGGTGCGGTCGACCCGAACATCGACTTGCCAGGTGAGCTCACCAACGGTGACCTCGAACCGGTGGTCCGGCTGGTCGTCGCCTGCGTCCAGTGCCTGGACCGATGCCGGAACGGTTGCCAGGTCGGGGCGCTCGGAGCGAACTGCATTCTCGGCGACCTGGGCCGGGCCCACCTTTGCTCCCCACCAGCCCCGAGCACGGTGCACATGATCGTGCGCAGTGGTCGTTGCGGTCGCAACTCGATCTACGAGATCGAGGTCGGCGAAAGCCCACATACGCCCGGTCGGCAAGGCCAGAAGCGTAGGTGCAAACCGATGCCCACCGGTATGGCTGACTCGTCGCACGACATAGTCGCTGCGTGATGCCTGGATCTCGTCGGCCAAGGCCACGCCGCTCTCCCCACAGCACACATCATGGCTGCCCTGGGTGCACACCAGGAAGGTGGGCGGAACAACGTGGGGCGTTGTCCCCCGGTCGATACCCATGACCGCAATGTCGTCGAGCAGACCCACGGCGCAGTCGGCGATCGCGGTGATCAGCGGCAGCAAGAGGTGCGTGTCGCCGAGGTGCCAACGGCGAGTCGTCACGGCGGCTTCTGAACGTTCATACACTTCGACGGCGATGTCGTCGGTGGTTGGTTCCATGGCGAACAGCCGGGTGACGACTTCGGACACGTTCACCATCGGCGCCAGCGGGAAGAGCATTGCATGGTTCAGCGCTGGTTTGGGCCAGGGAAGAGGCACCGCTACCAAGATCACCCGCTCGAGAAACAAGCCGGAGCCGGGTGGGAGAAGATCGATCGAACGAGCAAACTCGCTGCACCGAGGTGCTTCGGTGCTCACCGGCATCAGGTCAAGGGCCACGCTCAAACCCTATACACCCAACACCGCCATCCACCTGCGATGATGACCGATACGAATTTACCGGTGGAGAAGTGTGTGCGCGTTGCCGCAGCCCTCGAACAGTGGGCAGCTGAACATAGTGATCAACTGAGCCCAGCGACTCTCGAAGAAGTCGACACGATCGCCAAAACGATTCGCGAGTCATCGCTCGGCCATCACCTGATCGGCGATATTGGTCACGGATTCAGCCGTGACATCGGTGAACTCTTCGACGCCGAACGGGCCGATCGGGCGCGCACCCTGATCGATGTGGTGGCTGCGTCGCTGCCCAAACAACCCCCGCCTGCTATTCCCTCAGCGATAGCACCCCCACCTCCCGACCTCGAGCCACCCGTCACGCCAGCAGATACGCGGCGTCCGCGATTCGTCGACGACCCGCCCTCCCGCACGCAGGACCAGGTCGCCGCCCCCGCATTTCTTCGCAGCGACATGGTCGACGAAGAAGACGACATGCGGCTGTACGGCCCAAAGCGGCGATGGCGAACAATTGTCGGGGTGTTGCTGGCCCTGACGCTGCTAGCCGGGGCAGCCATCGCAGGCTGGTGGTGGTTCACCCAGCGCAGCGACGACGTCGACACGACCGTCACCGAGGAACCCGTCGCCGAAGTCACCGCTGCGCCGACCGACAATGCGGCTGAAACCCAACCCAGCCTGGCACCAACAGTTGTGCCCACGGCCACGCCGGAACCCGCGCCGGACACGCCCGCGTTCTGGGCGGACACCGGACCTATCCTGAACTCCGGCTCGGCTGCGATTTCGGCGTCGACGTACTCGGTGAGTCCATCGAATCGAGCGGTTCTGACCGGCCATACAGCCGCCATCACCGGGCTCGCCATCTCCAACGACGGTCGAGTCCTGACATCGGGAGCAGATCGCAGGCTCGTCGACTGGGGCGCCGACGTCACGTTGGCAAACCCCGATGTCCTCACCGTGCCGTCGCCACTCACCGTGTTGGAACGAACAGCAGATCAGCGGCTCATCCTGGGCGATTCGACCGGCAACGTAACCATCATCGACTTGGTCGACACCGCCGAGCCCATCGTGATCGACTTGTTCGGCGTTGCGATCGCCGCCGCCGCCGAGTTGATCGACGGACGCATCGCAGTCGCCTCCGCAGACGGCAATGTCGACGTCTTCGACATCGACACCCCCGACCAACGCGTCACTCTGCCCCATAGCGCCGAGGTAACCGCAGTTGCGGCGATGGATGATGGCGGCGTCGCCACCGCCGCCATCGATGGCGTCATCCGCATCTGGGCAGCCGATGGCAGCGGTTCGCCACTTCTCATCGAGACGCTGAATTCACCCGCCACTGCACTGATCCAGCTGTCCAACAACAGCCTGGCCTTCGCTTCGGTCGACGGAAACTTGCAGGTGGTGCCGCTGCCCGCTGCTGCGCCTCTCGACGTCATCGAGTTCGAAGGCCACTTCGGCGCCATACGAGCCCTGTTCGAAGTCACCATGTCCGATGGCACAGTGGCGCTTGCCTCCGGTGGCGACGACACCACCATCCGCCTGTGGGACCTTGCTACCCAGGCTCAGATGCGAGTGCTCGAGGGCCACGGTGACATCATCAGCGCAATCGACGCGCTGCCCGATGGCCGTTTGGTGACCACCAGCGGCGATGGCACCGGTCGGGTATGGGATCTTTCGGTGGACCCTAGTCGCGCCGTCATCCCCCCTCACGAGCTCAACCTCTCTGCCATCCATGCCTGGAACAACGACCAGATCGTGACCGGGAGCATCGACGGAACGGTGGTGCTCGACAGCACGGCGGTCGACTCCGAGCCCCTCACCCTCACGAGACACACCGCCACGATCGTTGGCATCGATGTGCTCGACAACGGCGACATCGTCTCCCTCGACGCATCGAGCTTGTTGCGAATAAGTCAACCATCGGGCGACCCGAGCCGACTGGTCGAAATCGGGTTGACGCCGGGTGCAACCTCTCTCGACGTCGCCGAATCGCTGGGCATCGTCACCGGCCATGCCGACGGCACGGTCCGGCTACACGACTTCAGCGAAGAAGTCGCCGCAGTCGACGCCCACCAGAGTGGTGTCAACGACGTGACGATTCTGAGCAATGGCCTGGTCGCCTCGGCCGGCCAGGACATGACCGTGCGCATCACCGACTTCGCGAATCCCGATCAGCTTCAATCGTTCGAGCTGCACACGGCGCCGGTCGACGTGGTGATCGAAATGCCCGATGGGCGCATTGCGTCGGCGGGGAGCGACGGCATCTACCTTCACTCCGTCGACGGGTCGGCCCAGGACAGCGTCCGGTTGAATGGGCAACGGTCTCGAACGCTCTCGCTGGTCGCACTGCCCGGGGACCGCCTGCTGTCGACCGGTGAAGATGGCCGTGTCCGATTGTGGGATCTGACGCAGCCCGAGTCCGAGCCGATCACGCTGATCGACATCCCCGGTGTCGTGAACCCCTACCTCATTCAGGCCGACAACGGCCTTTTTGTCGCCGGTGCCGCCCGTGGTTATGTGGTATTTACACTGAGCTAGCCATCTGCCGAAGGAATTTCCATGTCTGCTCCGCTGATCGTGCTGTCTGGGCCACCCGGGTCGGGCAAGACAACCGTGGCTGCCCTGTTGGCCAAGGAGTTCGCCCGCAGCACCCATGTCGTGGGCGATCATTTCTTTCGCTACATCGTGGGCGGTTGGCAGGACCCATCGACCTCGCAGTCTCATGAACAGAATCAGGTCGTCGTCGACATCACCACCCAAGCTGCGTGCAGCTACGCCGAAGCGGGATACACCACGATTCTCGACGGCATCTTCGGACCCTGGTTTCTCGAACGCATGCACGCCATCATCGGCGATCGCGAAACGCACTACGTCGTCTTACGCGCCGATCTTTCGACGAGTATCGACCGAGCGGTGAATCGCTCCGAGACCCCTGCATCCGAAGCCATGGTGCGAACGATGCATGGGCACTTCGACCAGCTCGGACAATACGAGCCCCATGTGGTCGACACCACCACGCCCACACCGGCCCAGGTGACAGCCGACGTTCTGCAAATGATCACGACCGAGGCTTGCCGATTATCGTCCCCGCAGTGACATCTCCGACCATGGATCAGCTCGATTCCCGTCGCAGCTGGCTCATGGCGGCGGCCGCTGCGCTGTCGATGTTCACCGTTTTCGGCGTCGGCTACAGCTTCGGCGCATTTTTCGAGTCGATCACCACCGAGTTCGAGTCGGGCAGTGGCGCTACTGCGGTGGTGTTCGGGATCACCATCAGTCTGAGCTTCCTGTTGGGCCCGTTCACGGGCGCGCTGGCCGACCGGGTTGGACCCAGACCAGTTGCATTGCTGGCTGCGCTATCGCTGGCTTTCGGCCTGATCGGCACCACCGTGGTGCCGTCGATCTGGCTGGCCTATGTCTGCTACGGACTGTTCGTTGGTCTGGCGATTGCCTGTGGTTACGTGCCCATGGTGGCCGTGGTCGGCAGCTGGTTCCAGGAGCAGCGAGCGCTTGCACTCGGTGCCTCGGTTGCCGGTATCGGCCTGGGCACCCTGGTGGCGTCGCCGGTCGCCGCCGCGCTGATCAATGCAACCAGTTGGCGCACCGCCTTTGTCGTGTTTGCGATTGTCGGCGGTGGCTCACTACTACTCGTTGCGCTCGTGATCACGCCCGGGCCTGCCTACGAACCGGCGCCGAAGCGTCAACCGCTGGGCGAACTCTGGCAACTCGACGATTTCCGCCTGCTCTACCTCGCCCTGATCGCCACCTCGTTCGGGTTGTTCGTACCCGTCGTCTTCATCACCCCCTACGCCGAAGACCAGGGCCACTCGAGCTTCGCCGCGGCGTTACTCGTGGGGCTGATCGGCGGGGCCAGCATCGTTGGTCGCTTGGCGATCGGGAGCATCGCCAACCGCTATGGGGCCGCCCGCCTTTTTCGGATCTGTTTCCTGGCGATGTCGCTGAGCCAACTGATCTGGTTGTTCTCCGGCGGCGCCTACCCGGCGCTGGTGATCTTTGCCCTCATATTCGGGACCGGCTACGGCGGCTTCATTGCCTTGAGCCCGGTGGTTGCCGCAGCCCGCTTCGGTATGAAGGGTTTGGGCGGCATTCTGGGCACCTGGTACAGCGCAGCCGCCTTTGGTTCATTCGGCGGGCCGCCCCTTGCGGGATGGCTCATCGACAGCTTCGATTATATTGCCGCCATCTTGTTCGCGGCGGCTGCCGCGCTTGTTGGTTGGGCGCTGCTGTTGCCGCTCGCCGAGGGTGAAGAAAAAGCCTGACCAAAGACCCCCACAACGACGCCAAGCGACCTAAGTTGTCCCGTTCCGATGGAGACGACTCGCACCCCCGAAGCACAAGCTGCCCGCCAGCCCGCCGCCCGCCAGCCCGCCGCCAAGCAGCAGAGTGTCATTCTGCGCTCGTGGCAACAGCAGGCGCTTCGTGCATTCATTGCCAACGAGGCATCGTCGTTTCTCACCGTCGCGTGTCCGGGTGCCGGCAAGACGTCGTTCGCGTTGGTTGCTGCTCGCCAGTGGTGTGCCGGACAAGCTCGGCCGTTCGTGGTGGTCGTGCCCACGCAGCACCTCAAGAAACAATGGGCCGACGCTGCCCTGAAGTTCGGCTTCCATCTCGATCCGGCATGGTCGGCCAGCAACGGTGCGCCAGCTGTCGACATGCATGGTGTGGTCGTGACCTATGCCCAAGCGGCATCGTCGTCAGCCGAGTTGGCCGCGTATTGCCGAGACGGCATCGTGGTGCTCGACGAAGTACACCACGCAGCCAGTGAGCGCAGCTGGGGTGATGGCGTCGAGCGAGCCTTTGCCGGAGCAGGCACTCGCCTACTACTGAGCGGCACGCCGTTTCGCACCGACGACAGCCCTATCCCGTTCGTGCGGTATTCATGGGGCGACTATGGCGACGCCGAGGCCGATTACGAGTACGGCTACGGCGAAGCACTCAAGGACGGCGGCGTGGTGCGCCCCGTGTACTTCCCCCGCTTCGACGGTCACATGGAATGGATCAACACCGAGGGCACGCTGATCGAGGCCACCTTCGAAGACGAGATCGCCAGCAACGAGTGGGGCGCTCGCCTCCGCACGGCGTTGAGCCCAGACGGCGAATGGATTCGCGCGGTGCTCGATCAAGCGCACCGCAAACTCACCACCATTCGCGAGACCCACGCCAATGCGGGTGGGCTGATCATCGCCACCGATCATGAGCACGCACGCTCGATCTGCGACCTGCTCGAACGTCGCCATGGCGTGACCGCCCGTATTGCGCTGTCCGATGATCCCCGGGCAAGCGATGTCATCGACGCGTTCTCCACGAGCGACGATCAATGGGTGGTGGCGGTGCGCATGATCAGCGAAGGGGTCGATATCCCCCGGCTCCGGGTAGCAGTGTTTGCCACCACTACCACAACGGCCATGTTCTTTCGCCAAGCCGTCGGGCGTATTGCGCGCTGGACCACCGGCATCCGAGATCAAAAGGCGTACATGTATCTGCCCGACGATCTTCGTTTGCGGTCTCATGCGGTGAACATCGCCGAGCAGCGCCGCCACAGCATCGAACTGCGCAAGGAACGCGCCGGAGACGAAGGCTTCGACGAAGTCGCCCAAGATCGCGGCGGCGACGAGCAGATGTCGCTGTTCGAGGCCTTGTCGTCCACGGCGATCGATGCCGAGTCCACCACGCCAGCCGATGGCATCGACCCCGACGAGAAGATGGTGGTGCTGCCCGACGATCTCGAAGGCTTTCCCGTTGACCTGCCGCCCCCTCCCCCGCTACCCGGGCGTGAGCAGGTTCACGTCAGCGATCCATGGGGTGCCCCGGTCGTGGCCGGGGAAACCGGCAAGTCACGAGCTCAGATAAAGAGCGACCTGCGCGACAAGAACTCGGACCGAGTCCGAGAGATCGTCGGCCGAACCGGGTTGGGCTACCCAGAGGTCAATATGCGCTTGAACAGAGAGTCGGGTGTCGACCGGATCAACCAGGCCACGATCTCGGCGCTGACGCGCCGCTTGGCCGTGGCTGACCGTTGGATCGAAACCGTACGCCCGGGTTGACGCCGCGATGCGTCAACCCGAGCATCGGCTGACTCTAGAAACCGATGTCTTCGAGTGAGATATCGCACTCGCTGACACTGGCGAACAGCGACTCACCCATGGCTGCATCCGCGGCTTCACCAATGCGGGCTGCATCGGCGCTGTTCATGAACTGCGCTGCCAATGAGTCGCGCATGGCGTCGCCGTCGATGTTGTCGAGCAGACATGTGGCAGCATCTTCGCTGATGCCTTCTCCGACGATGGCGTCGACCATGAAGTCGTCGAGGCCGCAATCGAGCATGCCCTCGGCCATCGATCGAGCGTCGTCGACCGGCAGTTCGACATCGTCGGGTTCTTGCCCGTCATTGATGGTGTCGACGGTCAGTCCATACTCTTCTTCCATCGCGGCAGCTCCGCCGAGACCGTTCACCGTGGCGGCAGACATGCATTCGACATCCACACCCGGTGGCACGTCTCCGTCTGCGCTGATCTGTGCGGCGACGGCGTCGATCAGCGCTTGATCATCGGAGTCGTCGCCACCGCCGCATGCGCCGGCGAGCAGCGCCAGCGCCAGTAGCGCTCCGAAGATGGTCGTGTACTTGCTTTTCATGGTGATCCGCCTTGGCAGTTCGGGGTACGACATCGTCGTGACAACGCACCAAATTGACAAGGCCAAGATAGAGGATCGACGTTCGATTGCTGACGATGTGGGGCGCGGTCCCTAATCACCGTAATCGTTCTGCGTCTCGTCTATTTCGGGGGCTTGACCAGCTCCGGGTTTAACTTTTCTGAGACATATGTCACGAGATGTGTTACATATCTCTAGGAAAATGTGCGCGACTTTTCACTTCTGTGATGCGTCTACAGCTCGGGGAGAGGCTCGATCGATGTCTGACCACGTGTTGCGCTAACCCCACATCCATCAGTGAAAGAAGGATTATGGCAACGCCCACAGGTTCTGGCGGCGATGCGGACGAGACAGCTCGTTCGGCTCGTCGCTCAAGGAAAGGCCTGGCAGGCACTACATCTGCCGCAGCCGGCGCGATGGCCGACCGAGGTAAAGGTATTGCTGGAAAACCTGCCACTGCAGTAGGTGCCACCGGCGCCGCGACCGGCGCCGCGACCGGCGCTGGTCTCGCAGCAACGTCGGGTAAGGGAGGCTGGAAAGCCTTTGTCCCTCCCAATGCTCGAGGGAAGTTCCCGTGGAAGTGGCGATGGCTCGGCGTGCCGTTGCTATGTGCGGCCTGCATTGGTGCCGGCATATGGGCATGGACTCACATGGAGGACCAACTCGGTGAACGAGCACTCGTGCACCTGGCGTGCGAAGGGGTCGACATACCCGAGGACCAGCTCGACTGGAGCTATCGCAGCGTGACCGTGAGTGGCGACGTCAATGGCGAGTTGCCTGCAGGTGTCACCGCTGATCAGGTCGAGCGCATCATCGATGACGGCTCCGACAACACCGAGTGTCTCGCGGACTCGGGCATCGATGCCAGCAACGACCCCGGCGTCTACAACGTGAACGTGGCAGCAGCTGCCGGGGCCGCCCTGGCCGCCATCCCCGATACTCCGGATCCAACACCGGTTCCCACTGTCGAGCCGACGGCTGTTCCCACTGCCGAACCAACGGCCACGCCAGAGCCGGAACCAACCGCGACACCGGAGCCGGAACCAACCGCGACGCCCGAGCCGGTGCCCGACGCTGAGCTCGATGCAACCGCGTCGTTCGATGGTCAGATCATCACCCTGGCCGGCCTGGTCGGAAGCGAAGCCCAACGAGACCAATTGGTTGCTGCTGCCGTGGCGGCTGTTGGTGCCGACAACGTGATCGATGAACTCACCGTCGACCCGGGTGATCCCACCAACGGCAGCGCTGCTCGCGTCGACGATTTGACGTCGCTCATTGCGAACTACGGAAGCGCAAACGTTGTCTCCGGCTCCGCCTCGATATCCGAGGATGCCACCACCTACGAATTCACCGCTCCCAGCGACGAAGCGCGAGATGCGCTGGCGCTGCCGGGTGAAGGAACCGTCAGCGTGCCCGAGGCCGCCACTCCAGCTTTCACCGGCTGACCATCATCGCAGTCCCATTCCACCAACCGCTCATCGCTCACCGCTCCGTCTGAAAGGACAAACTCACCCATGTGGTACTTCCTCCGAGAATTCAAAATCCCCTTCATCATCGCCGCATTGCTCGGCCTCTTCCTTGGCTGGCTGCTGTGGCGCTGGCGTCGACGGAAGGTCGACGTCGCCAACTACGACCGGCTGGTCAAGGCCGAGTCCGGCTACAAGAGCGAGATCAGCTCGCTGACGTCGCGACATGGCCAAATGGAAGCCGACCTGGCCGAACGAGACGGCCGCATCGGCTCCCTCCAGAGCGAGACGACGAGACTGGCGGCGTTCCAAACGAACTTCGACGACTCCGAGCAGGCTCGTGCCCAGCTACAGGCCAACTTCGATGCATCCGAAAAAGCTCGGGGCCAGTTGCAGACCAACCTCGACACATCCGAGCAAGCCCGTGCCCAGCTACAGGCCAACTTGGATACTTCCGAACAAGCCCGTGCCCAATTGCAGACCAACTTGGATGCTTCCGAACAAGCCCGTACCCAGCTTCAGAGCGACGTCGACGCGGCTGCTGGTGAGCAGCAGCAGTTGCGCCAGTCGCTCGTGGCAGCTCAGGGTGCTTCACTCGACGAAGACACCGCCAAGATCGGGACGCTCGAAGCCAGCTTGGCTGCCGCGGCGGCCGGTGTTGCTGCGGGCAAGCTGAGTCAGGGCAAGCTCGAGAAGGAAAGCGAGTCGTTGAATGCCGAGTTGGCTTCGACGAAATCTCGGTTGGCCGATCTCGAAGGTCGACTCAAGGACGCCGAGGCCGAACGAGCCGAACTGCAGGCGACCACCGCTGCTGGCGCCGAAGCGCAAGAACTCACTCAGGTACTGCGCAACCAGCTCGGGACCGCCAACGATCGGGTTGCGACCCTCGAAGGTCAACTCGGAACCGCCGCGGATCGAACCGCTGAACTCGAAGGTGCAGTGGCATCAGCACAATCCGACGCCGACGCCCGACAGAACCGCATCGCCGAACTCGAAGCCGAACTCGGCTCCAACGGCAGCCGCATCGGCGAACTGGAAGGTGCAGTGGCATCAGCACAATCCGACGCCGACGCCCGACAGAACCGCATCGCCGAACTCGAAGGTGCAGTGGCATCAGCACAATCCGACGCCGACGCCCGACAGAACCGCATCGCCGAACTCGAAGCCGAACTCGGCTCCACCAGCAGCCGCATCGCCGAACTCGAAGCCGAACTCGCCTCGGCGAGGTCCGATGGCGACGCCCGACAGAACCGCATCGCCGAACTCGAAGCCGAACTCGGCTCCACCAGCAGCCGCATCGCCGAACTCGAAGCCGAACTCGCCTCGGCGAGGTCCGATGGCGCTTCGCGGGTGCAGTCGCTGCAGTCGCAACTCGACGACGCAGGCAGCGTCAAGGCCGACCTGGCATCTGCACAATCGGACCTCACCGCTCGTCAGGCCCGAATTGCCGACCTCGAGGGTGAACTGAGCGCCGCAGAGGATCGCAAGGTTCGACTCGAGCAGGCAGTCGAAGCCGCCAACTCCGACAAAGCTGCCCGGGTGCGAGCCCTGCAGGACCAGCTAGATGCGGCCAAGAACCGTGCCGCACAGCTCGATCAGGCAGCAGCAGCCGCCAACTCCGACCACGCCGCCAAGATCAAGGCCCTGCAGGACCAGCTGGACGCGGCCAAGAACCGTGCCGCACAGCTCGATCAAGCAGCAGCAGCCGCCAACTCCGACAACGCCGCGAGACTGCAGGCGCTCGAGGCCGAGCTCGAAGCGACCAAGACTCGCACTGCTCGCCTGGAACAGGAAGCGGGAACCGCCAACGCGAATCACGCAGCGAAGGTGCAAGCACTTCAGACCGAACTCGACGCAGCAAGTCGACGTCGCACTGCTGCCGAAGCTCAGGTCAGCAGCCTGACCAGCCAGATCGAGCGCGACGGTTCAAAGGACCGTCTCGCTGCGGTCGAGGCAGCCCTTGCGGCCAGCCAGGCCCGAGCCCGTGGTTTCGGCGACGAGTCCGCACAGCGGGCTGCTCGCATCCGCGAACTCGAAGCCGAATTGGCCAAGGCCAAGGCAGTTCCGGCGCCAGCGCCGGCACCCAAGCCGGCACCAAAGCCGGCTGCGTCGGCTCCGGTCACCACGTTGGCTGGACTGTCTTCGGGCAGTTGGCAACAGGGCACGACCAAGCTGGGAACCCCTGGCGCAAACCACTCCGATGACCTGAAAGAGATCAGCGGCATCGGGCCCAAGATGGAGGAACTGCTGAACAGCTTCGGCATCAAGTCATGGGAACAGCTCGCCGCCTTCACCAAGACCGAGGTCGGTACCGTCGACGCTGCACTCGAAGACTTCCCCGGCCGCATCGAGCGCGACGAGTGGGTCGAACAGGCACGAGCATTCATCAAGAACGGCCACCAGCCCGTCCAACGTGAACGCAAGGATCGCAGTGGTCGCACCATAGTGACCGAGTGGTCCAAGGGCTCGACGAAACTCGGCACACCCGGCGCAGCGCACACCGATGACCTCAAGGTCGTCAACGGCATCGGCCCCAAGATGGAATCGGTGTTGGGTGACTTCGGTATCACCTCGTGGGAGCAGCTCGCTGCATTCACCCAAGCAGACATCGACAAGGTCACTGAAGCGCTCGCCACGTTCCCCGGACGTATCGACCGCGACGAATGGGTGGCGCAGGCCAAGGACCTGGTCAAGCGATTCCCGCTGACCGATCCGTACCACCGGCCCACCCGCGAGACCTATCTCAACAATTCCGACGACGAGGATCCCTGGAGCTAGATCGGGGCTGGAGCTAGATCGGGGCTGGAGCTTCGCAACCAGGAACCGTCGCAGAACGATGTTCTGCGTCGGTTCTTGCCGTTTTAGACGTGCCCGGTGAGTGCGATCAACCGGTCATTACCACCCAGGTAATCGCCTTCATACAGGCGATGCCGTACCGTCGTGTCATGACGGAAGTGCTGACCCACGATGAATTCGGGGACGTTCTGCGTTTCTGGCGCAGGCGTCGAAGCCACAGTCAACTCGATCTGGCAAGCGCTGCGGGTGTGTCTCAGCGCCATATCTCGTTTCTCGAGACCGGCCGGTCTCGACCCAGCCGTGAGATGGTGATGCATCTCGGCTTGGTGCTGGACATGACGTTGCGCGACCGCAATGCCATGTTGATCGCAGCTGGCTTCGCGCCGGTATTCCCCGAGCGCAGCATCGATGACCCCGCGCTGGCCGACATTCGGCGAGCCCTCGACACCATGCTCGAGGCCCATGACCCATTTCCTGCGTACGTAGTGGATCGTCACTGGAATCTGGTGATGGCGAACCAGGCTGCCGGGCATCTGATCGCAGCACTACCGCCGGCCGCTCACGAACACGCCACCAATATGGCGCACCTGGTGCTGCATCCGAATGGACTCCGCACCGTGGCGCGGAATTGGGATGTCATCGCTGCATCTGCGTTGCTTCGTCTCGAACGCGAGGCCGACGAGTCGCCGGCCGATCATGAGTTCACCGCGCTACTCGATCTTGTTCGCAGCTATCCCGGTTTGCCGAGCGACCGGGCGCGGTCACGCGTGCCCAGCGCGCATGAACTGCTGCTTCCGGTCGAGGTGACGCTGGACGATCAAGAGCTGTCTCTCTTCACCACGATCGCCACGCTGGGATCGCCGGCGGACATCACGTTGCAGGAGCTGAAACTCGAGACGCTCTTGCCGGCCGACAGAGTAACCGAGGCTGCGCTCTACGCCATGCGAGACAGCGCTGCTTGCTGAACAACGACCGTGAACGGATGGTCGCCATCGACTGTGTTTCACTTGTGCAGTGATACGAGCATCGGCCGCACTAATTCTTGCAGCACTTCTGGCAGCGGCCTGTGCTAGTTCGGCACCAACTTCGGTTGAGGGCGTGACCGTCGGTGACGGTTTCCGGGCCGAGTTGTGGGCCTCGGGCTTCGACGGGCCCACCCAGATGGTCTTCGCCCCCAACGGCGATCTGCTGATCGCCGAACTCAACGGCGGCGAGAACGAGGAACTTGGCAGCGTTGTGCGTGTGTCAGCAGACGACCTCGAAGACCGAGTTGTGCTGCAAACCGGGCTCGACAAACCTACCGGTATTGCTGTCGCCGGTGATCTGTTGTGGATCATGGAACGTCAACGTTTGTCGGTGACCACGTTGGAACCCGACGCAGCCCGAGAAGTCGTGCTCGACAATATGCCGTTCAACGGCCGTTCTCAGGGCACGCTGACCGTCACCCCCGATGGCAGACTGCTCTTCGACACGTCGGGGTCGAAACGCGGCCCGGATCGGGTCGATGGGTCCGGCACGCTGTTTGCGATCGAGGACGCGGCGCAGGGGGCGGCGGAAACAACGGTGATTGCGACGGGCTTCAAGCACGCCTATGCGCATGTGGTCGACGAGTCCGGACAGCTCTGGTCGGTCGAGATGACCGACGGTGTCTTCGACGACGAGCGGGCATCGGACGAACTGCTGGCCATCGACCTCGGCGACGATGCCGGCTGGCCGCAGTGTGTCGACGACAATCGCCCGGTCGTCGAGTTCGGCGGAACCGAGGAACTCTGCCGAGCATCGCCCCGGTCACACGCACTGTTCGGCACCGGGGCGACCCCGACGTCGCTGGTGGTTGCACCGTGGGACTCCGACTCGTTCATCGTTGCTCTGTGGCTGTCCGGCCAGGTGGTGACGGTTCCGGTCAGCGCATCGCCCGACGGGCCGCACGAGCCGGAGCTGTTCATCGAAGGCATCGAGACGCCCCAACATCTGCTCGTCGACGGCGACGGTGTGCTGCTCTCAGAGCATGGAAGCGGACGGATCATCCGCATATCCGCCACCTGACGGCGAAACGCTAGGTTCGTGTGCATGCGAGTAACGACCTCGATCACGACCGATGACCTGGCGGCCATTCCTGCGGTATCGGCAGCGTGTGAGGCTGCCGGGTTCGACGCCAACGGGGCCACCGGGGCCGCCGACGAAGAGACCAACCGGGCGTTCGAGTTCATTCGCAAGCGGGTGGGCTTCTACGGCTCGAGACCGTCGCGCTCGACGCGCGCACGCCGGCCGTGACGATCAGCGCGGTTCAAGCGCTGTAGCAGAGTGGCTAGCTCTGTTTGACGGCAGTGACCTTGACTTCGGCTCGGCCGGCGGGAATAGCCAGCTCGGTGCAGCCAATGGCGGTCCACGCCGGCCATGGTTCGGTCATGGTGGCGTCGCGGGCTTTCATGAACGCACCCAGCGTCTCGCTCATGTTCACATGGAACGAGGTCATCTCGACCACATCGCCAAGCGAGTAGCCAGCCGCGTCGAGCACGCTGGCCAGGCTGTCGAACGCGCTGGCGAACTCATCGTCGAGTGATTCACCAGTGCCGATCACACCGGACACGTACAACGTGTCGCCGACGCGATATGCCGGTGCGAAATGGAACCGGTCATAGCTCGCTTGGGAATCTTCGGGGATAACGGGGCCGCGTTCATTCATGGCCAGAACCTAGTACCTGGACCATTCGGTGAGGGGCGTCGTGGCATCACGGTCTACGGTGCGCTCCATGCAGACCATGAACTTCTACGATGGCTGAGTGGGCGAACTGGTCGGGACGCCAGACCGACTCACCGCAGTTGATCCAGAGTCCCGACACCGAGCAGGCGCTCGTCGCAGCGGTCGCCAAGGCGGCCGAGAGCCAGCTGCCGATTCGAGCTGTGGGAGCATCTCACTCGCACTCTCGGATTGCTGCGACCAATGGACTGCTGGTCACACTCGATGAGTGGCAAGGCCTCGAATCGGTCGATGCCGAGAACGAGACGGCAACGATCCGGTCGGGCTCGAGCATTCATCAGCTGGGCCCGCTTCTTCACGAGCACGGTCTCGCGCTCAAGAATCAGGGCGATATCGATCGCCAGAGCGTCGCCGGCGCCACCAGCACCGGCACCCATGGCACCGGACCGTCGCTACAGAATCTGTCGTCGTCGGTACTCGGCGCTCGGGTCGTGCTGGCCTCGGGCGACGTCGTCGACTGCTCCCCCAACAAGGCTCCAGAGTTGTTCGAGTTGGCGCGGCATTCTCTGGGCGCTGTTGGGTTACTCAGCACGCTCACCGTCGAGTTGCGACCGGCGTATCGGCTGCATGAAACGCTGTGGAAGGAGGACCCCGATTCGGTGTTTGCCCGGATCGACGAGCTGACCTCCGCTACCCGCCACTTCGAGTTCTTCTGGATGCCACAGTCCGACGCGTGCGCGTGTAAGTCGCTGGCCGAGACCGACGCACCGGTTGATGACATGGCCGACACCAAACTCGAACGCGTTGGCTGGAGCCACGACATCATCTCGTCGACCCGCAACGATCTGCATACCGAGATGGAGTACTCGGTGCCAGCCGACGCCGGGCCGGCATGCTTCCACGAAGTCCGTCAGATGATCTTGCGAGACTTTCCCGACCTGCAATGGCCACTCGAGTATCGCACCGTCGCCCCCGACGATCTGTGGATCAGCGCTGCCAACGGACGACCCACGGTCACCATCTCGGCCCATCAGGACATCTCGCTCGACGACCGGCCGCTCTTCGAAGCCTGCGAGGCGATCTTCCGCCGTTACGACGGTCGCCCACACTGGGGTAAGCAGCATTACCTAAGCGGCGCCGAACTGGCCGAGCTGTACCCCCGCTACCCGGACTGGTGGGCGGCTCGCGACACGTTCGACCCCCACGGATTGTTCGTCACCGACTACCTCGCCACCCTGCGCCCCGGGCCGAGATGACCCAGAAGGACCCGGAGAACCCGACCCCGCCGATCACCAAGATCTTCGTCGCCCACGACGATCTGGGATACGCCGCACTCGTCGAGCGGGTTGCGGACTTGTTCTCGAAAGATGCGGAAGTGACCTCGGCCTGAACAGTCTGCCGGCTAGCTGTGCCATTCATTCGGGTTGTCTTGCGTCCAACGGCGGCCCGCTACCACTCGCTGGCAACGGAGCCATCAAACGAAGACCAAGACGAGTGTCGTTGCTAAACCCATCCGAGCGCAGCGAGTACCCGGTGGTAGTCCGCTATTTCGATGTCCTGTGATCGGGTTGGACCGAGCTGCTCGGCCACCATGCGAAACAGCAGCGCTCGGGCAAGTGCATCGTCGTCGTTGGCGATGAGCCGGGTGAGCGTGGGTTCGCCGTCGTGCCACAGCAGATTGTCGGCCACAACGATTGCTGATGCGTACCGCTTGGGCCTGATGTAGGGCGAAAAGTCCAGAACCACCGGAGTCCCCAACGGGTCGACGAATACGTTCCCTGACAAGTCGCCGTGCACGACGGCCGGCGTCCCATGGTCGCTCGACATGCGGGTCCGAAAAATGGCGGCGATGGCCACTGCTTCTGTGCTCAGGGCCACCGTCTCCTCGCTCCACACGTACCGGTCCGCTCGGGCCCAACGATCCTGGCGTTGCGTCACGACCGATGAGTCGCCGCGGTTTGCCTCGGTCAAAACGTCGGACAGAGCTTCACCCACCCGCACGATCGTTGAGGGATCGTGTCGAAGTGAACTGAGCCCGGGGATGAACTCGGTGGCAATCCATCCGTCGACCACATAATCGCCGTTACTGCTCGCCAGAGGTCGGGGCAACCGGAATTCGCTGCTCAACGGCACATCTGCGAGCAAGGCCTGGGACCACGCCGAACATTCTGGCCCCTGCACTCGTTTCAGCACGACCCCTTCGCACACAAGTGAAAGCTCCTCGCCGCCGGCGAGCTCGTGCAAGTCGGTTCCCCCGAGTCCAAAACCGACAAGTACTCCACGGCTCGGCGTTCGCTCATTCTCTGTCACCAGACAAGAATGACATGGGGCCAACGTGTGTCGCCGCGACTTTCAGTAGCGCAGCGGGAGCCACCGACTGACTTGTGCTTTGTTCAGGGCATGAGTGCGTGCACCGGTAGCGTCACGATGCCCGATGCGCCCAGCGTGCGCAGGTCGGCGAGTTGTGTCCACATTTCCGATGTCTTGACCACGACGTGCACGGCGACCAGGTCGTCGTGTCCATCGAGCGGCAACACGGTTGGCGACTCGAGGCCGACGAACGCCTGGCCCAGGTTTGCCACCTGATCGGTCGGCAGGTGGAAGATCAGGTACTGCGCCTTTCGACCTTCGACCGCTGCTTGGATGCGTTCGGTGACCCACTTGATGTCTGCGGTCACGTCGGGGTTCCAGGCCAAGATGGCCTGGCAGCTGGCCATGACTTCCATGGCATGAAGATTGTTCAGCGCCAGACTGTTCCCGGTCTGGCGCAGGTCGACAATGGCATCGGCCAGACCCAGCGCACACACGCCTTCGAGCGACCCGCCCATCGACACGACGTTGGCCTGCACACCTTGATCGCTGAACCACTGCCGAGTGGTCTTTGGCAGGTGCGTGGCCACGGTCTTGCCCGCCAGATCTGCCGGCGAGGTGAACCCGCTGTTGTCGCGACAGGCAATGATCAGGTCGGACTTGGAATAGCCGAGCGGGATCGACGGGTAGTCGGCGACGCCCGCTTCCATGGCGGTGTCGGTCGAGATGAACGCAGCAGCGATACGGCCCGCCTGCAACCAAGCCGCGGCGTCGCGCGGGCGCATCTCCAGAAATCGGATGCGTGACTCGGTGTCGACAGTCGAGGCACTGCCGCTGGTGCGGGCGTTGATACCCGCCAGACCCATGAGATCCACCGCGCCATCGCGCAGGCGCCCCTTGGAAGGGATGGCAACAATGATGTCGCTCATCGCCGAGCCTCCAACGCTTCGAGTACGTCGGTGAACGCAACATCGGCGGTCACCAGTCCGACCATCAGGTGATACAGCAGGTCGGCGCATTCTTCGGCGACGCGATCCTTGGCGATATCGATGCGGGCAAGTTCGAGGGTGACCTCGTGGGCCTCTTCGACGATCTTGCGCTGTAGCAGTTCGGTGTTCTGCAGCAGACGGGCGGAATAGGAATCCTCGGCCGACGCATTTTTGCGGGCCACAATGGTGGCTTCGAGCTCTAGCAGTGTGTCTTGCACCGGGAGAGCCTATCGGCGCGAGGCTGAGCGCACGGGGTCGTTTGCGTCGTCCACCTGATCAGCGACGGTGTCTTGGCGTGGTCTGCGTGACCCCGGCTTCAGATGCGGCCGGTCGAGCCCCCAACTCACGACGATGAGCGCCACCATGACCGCACCCGCCATCATCCACGCCGGCCCGGCACCCCATGCATCGAAGACCACCGGAGCCGAAAACGCACCCACTGCCGATGCGGCCGAACCGGCTGCTTCGGCCAGGCCTTGTGCCGACGCCGCATCTTGGTCTGCAGTGACATCGGCAATCCCGGCCTGGGTGGCCGGGTTGAGCATGGCTTCCATGATGCCGTGGACCCCCGCCACCACGATGATGACCCAGAGAAACGGCGTATAGCCATAGGTCATCATCAGCACGGCGCTGATCAGCGCCGGCGCCAGCGACATCCAACGCGATCCGAAGCGGTCGGTCATGCGCCCGGCAGGCTTGGCGATGATCATCATCGGCAGAGCGAAGGCGGTGAGCGAAAAGGCGATGAGGCGCGTCGATGCGCCCAGGTCGTCGAGATGGGTCGCCCACAGCGGTTCGAATACGCCGATCGAGTACCGAAACGAGATCACGACCAACACGGCGGCGATCACCCGCCGGTCCACGATGAGCCGTCGCAGTACTCGACGGTCAGCTGTCGCTATCTCGGCGTCCCGCGGCGCTTCGGGCATTTCCAGTCCAGCAACCGCGAAGAGCGACAGAAGAGTGGTCACACCGAAGACGAAGAACGGCAAACGCACATCGGCCACTTCGGTCAGCAGCGCACCGATCGGCGGGCCGAAGACGAACCCGAACAGATAGGCGGCGTAGAAGGCGCCCAGCTTCTCGCCCTGATCATCTTTGGACGTCAGCACGATCGCTCGCCGAGCAGGAGGCACCAGAACACCAACGCCTGCGCCGAGTAACGAGCGGGCAGCCACGAACTGCCAGAGCTCGGTGGCAAACCCAAACCACAACAGCCCGATCCCTGCCGCCACCACGCCGGAACGCAACAGCAATGCGGCATGACCACGATCGGCGAACCGAGACAGCCACAGTTGCGCAATGAGCGCAGTGACGAACGACGAACCCGAGATCAGCCCCAGACCCTGGGTCGACAGGTCATAGCGTGTCTCGAGCTCGGCCAGCAGTGCGAACACCGAGCTGACACCCGCCATTGTCACCGCAGCGGTGATGTACAGCCCTCGTAGTCCACGCATCGCCAACAAGTCTCACACACGATGCCGCTTCGACCCGTTACTGCACGCCGGGATACAACAGCTGATTGGGTATCTGAGCACCGCCGGTGGCGCCGCGCCCGGCCCCAGCCACACCGCTGACAGCGACTAGCTTTGGTCTATGCCCAACGTTGATCAGAACCTGCTGAGCCAGATCGAATACCGCAACATCGGCCCGACCCGAGGCGGTCGAGTGGTTGCCGTCGCTGCTGACCCCGACGACCAGGCGACCTTCTACTTCGGTGGCTGCGCGGGTGGCGTGTGGAAGTCAGAGGATGCCGGTCTGTACTGGGAGAACGTCAGCGACGGTTTCTTCAAGACGGCGTCGGTCGGCGCGCTTGCGGTGGCGCCGTCTGATGGCAACGTGGTCTACGCCGGTATGGGCGAAGCCACGATTCGCATCGACGTCACCCACGGCGACGGGGTGTACAAGTCGACCGATGCCGGGCGCACCTGGCAGCACATGGGTTTGGTCGAATCCCGACATATCGGCGAGATCGTCGTGCACCCGACCGATCCCGACACGGTGTACGTCGCTGCGCTCGGCCACTCGGCCAAGAACAACCCGGAGCGAGGCCTGTATCGCTCGACCAACGGCGGCGAGGACTGGGAATTGGTGCTGCATGTCAGCGATCGCGCTGGCGCCATCGATGTCACCCTCGATCCCCACAACCCGCGCATCCTGCTGGCCACGACCTGGCAGGCTCGGCGCAACTTCTGGTCGATCAACTCCGGCGGTCCCGACTGCGGCATCTGGCGCTCGAAAGACGGCGGCGACACGTGGACCGACATCAGTACCAACAAGGGCCTACCCGACGGCACCTTGGGCAAGATCGGTGTGACCCTGTCGCCTGCCAAAGCGGGTCGTGCCTGGGCCCTGGTCGAAGCCGAGTTCCGCAAGCGTGGCCTGTACCGCACCGACGACTACGGCGATACGTGGCAAAAGGTCTCGTCGAATCCCGACCTGGCGTGGCGGCCCTGGTACTACATGCACCTCATCGCGCATCCGACCGAAGAGAACACGGTGTTCATCATGAACGCCAATGCGTGGAAGTCGGTCGACGGCGGCAAGAACTTCGACGAGTTCCACACACCCCATGGCGACAACCATGCGCTGTGGATCGACCCGGCCAACCCGCAGCGCATGATCGGCTGCGACGACGGCGGCGCCTGGGTGTCGCTGAACGCCGGCGACTCGTGGTCATCGATCTACAACCAGCTCACCGCGCAGTTCTACCACGTGGCAGTCGACGACCAATTTCCGTACATGGTCTATGGCAGCCAACAGGACAACTCCTCGATTGCGGTACCCAGTGCCACCGGCGTGGGCGCCATCAACTGGGCCGATTGCTATCCCCCCGGTACCGCCGAGAGCGGCTATGTGGCACCCAAGCCCGGCGATCCCGACATCGTGTATGTCGGAGCGATCGGCAGCTCGCCCGGCGCAGGCGATGCGCTGCAGCGCTATGACCACAAGACCAAGCAGATCCAACTGGTCAGTGTCTGGCCCGAGGCCTACCACGACGGCAACACCAGCGAGGTCCGCTTCCAGTGGACCTACCCCATCGTGTTCTCACCGCACGACAACAAGACGCTCTATGCCTGCGGTAACAAGGTGTTCAAGACCACCAACGAGGGTCACAGCTGGGACGCCATCAGCCCCGACCTGACCCGAGCTGATCCCAAGACCATGGGCGTGTCCGGGCCGCTCACCATGGACACTGCCGGCGCCGAGATGTACGCCACGATCTTCTCGTTCATGGCATCGAAGCACCGCCCGGGCGTACTCATGGCCGGCTCCGACGACGGCCTGGTGCACGTCAGCATGAACGACGGCAAGACGTGGAAAGACGTAACGCCCAAGGGCATGAAGAAGTGGTCACAAGTGACCATGATCGCCGAGTCCGAGCACAAGAAGGGCACCGTCTACATGTCGGTCGCCCGCCACAAAGAAGGCGACTACGCGCCCTACATCTACAAGACCACCGACTGGGGCAAGAGCTGGAACAAGATCACCCGCGGCCTGCCCGCCGACGACTTCGTTCGGGTGGTGCGCGAGGATCCCAACCGCGCCGGACTGCTCTACGCCGGCACCGAGCTCGGCTTGTACGCGTCGTTCGACGACGGTGCCAGCTGGCAGTCCATCCAGGCCAACCTGCCGGTCTGCCCGGTCTATGACCTGGTCATCAAGGACACCGACATGGTGGTGGCAACTCACGGCCGTTCGTTCTGGATTCTCGATGACCTGACCCAGCTACACCAGCTGTACGACGATCTGGGCAAGGCCAAGAACTACCTGTTCGCTCCCCGTGACACCGTGCGTGCACCCGACCATCTCTTCGCTGGTTTCTGGGGAGCAGTCGGGGGCAAGAGCTACCACGTGACCATCGGCCAGAACGCCACGTTCTACCTCGACGAAGACGACCAGGGCCACAAGACCAAGCGAGTCATCGACGCCGGCGACGATTTACCACGAGGCGTGCGCTTCACCTATCTACTCGACCAGGCTGTGCTCGATGCAGCCCCCAACGGCGAGGCCACGCTCACCATCCTCGATGCCAAGGGAGACGTGGTCGACTCGTTCTCCAGTGTCATGCCCGAAGACAGAAAGGACCGCTTCGGTCAATACATCAGCGCCACGCCAGGCATGAACAGCTTCTGGTGGTCCATGCATCACCGATTGGGCGAGAAGATGGTCGACACCGATTTCCACGACCGCCCCGATGGTCCCCTGGCTCTACCCGGTGCCTATACCGCTCGCCTCCGCGTCGGCGACTGGTCCATGGAACAGCCCTTCAACCTGGTCAAGGACCCCCGAGTCAAGACCAGCCAGCGCGACCTCAAGGCTCAGTTCGATCTGATGTCAGGCATTCAAGCCAAGCTCAACGAGATCGTGGTTGGCGTGAATGCCAGCCGGGCCATCAAAAAGCGCATGGCCGACTGGACCGGCCGACTCGCCGACAACGACGAGGCCGAGAAGGTGCTGGCCGCCATGGCTCGTCTCGAGAAGAAGCTCGACACGGTCGAGGGCAAACTGGTGCAGAAGGAACTGACCTCGTTTGGCGACGGCCTGAACTATCGCGAGATGCTGTTCGAGAAAATGAGTGGCCTGCCGCCGGTGGTGCGCAGCGCCGACGCCAAGCCCACCCAACAGTCCCACGACGTATTCGAAAAACTCAGCGGCCAGGCCGACGAGCAGTTGGCAGCATTGCAGGCTCTGGTCGATGGTGATCTCGCCAAGATCAACACGCAACTTTCGGACCTGGGCGTCGGAGTCGTCGCCGGCTGACAAAGCCGATTTACGACGCAGTTGTCTTCGGACGCGCGTCGGGAGGAAGTTTGGACATCTTGTTGGCGATCGCTGTGCTGTTCGCCGTCTATGTGGCATTCACGATCTCGGCTTCCGCCGGTCTCGGCGGCTCGCTGCTCATGGTGCCCACGCTGGCGCTCTTCCTTGGCACCAAGGAAGGCGTGGCGTTGGCGTCATTGCTGTTGGCCACCAACAATGTGATGAAGATCATCGCGTACCGCAAGACGCTGCCGCTTCGCAAGGCGGCCATGATCGTGGTCGCCATCATGGTCGGTGCCGGTCTGGGCGCGCTTGCGCTGGTGAACGCTCCAGACACCGCAGTAGCCATCGCGGTGCTGTGCATGTTCGCCATCACGATCTTGACCGAGCGTTACGAGGTCAAACCGGTGCGAAAGAAGTTCGCTCCCCTGCTGGCGTTCGTGTCTGGTCTCTCGAGCGGCGGCTTCGGCACGTCGGGCCCCCTCAAAGGCGTAGCAATACGCAACCTGGACCTCGACCGGCGTCACTTCGTGGGTGCCGCATCGTTGGCATCTTTTGCAGGTGATGCCATCAAGTCGACCATCTTCGCCGAAGCCGACCTGCTCGGCCGAAGCGCCTGGCTCACCTGCCTCGCCGCCATCCCACTGATGGCACTGGGCACATGGACCGGCTCCAGGCTCAACGCCAGACTCGGCGAACAAACCTTCGCCTGGCTCTTCTGGACCGTCATGTTCGGCTATTCGATCCGCATCATCGTGCAGCTGCTGTGATTCACCGCTCCGCTCGGGCCGACGTTCGTCGGACATGCCCCCTCCCAGTGCGGGTTCGTTGCTTGTTGCCGGTGCGTGTTGGCGTCTCGATGTATCGTCGGCAGGTGGAACTGGATGCGTTCATCAGCCGCGAGGAGCTTGTGGCGAGCCTCAAGAGCGGGCGACTCGACGTTCTCGCCGAACGGGGACTCTCGGTCGAGTCCGATGGCGATGTCATCGATGAACCGAGTCTGGTTGGGCCAGATGGCCAGCTGGTAGAGACCTGGCGCACGGACTATCCATATGACGAGCTACTCGATCGGCCCAGTTATGAGAGCGAGAAGCGATTTCTGCAGATCGAACTACTCAAAGCCCAAGACTGGATCGTGAACACTGGCCAACGGCTGGTGGTGGTGTTCGAAGGGCGCGACGCCGCCGGCAAGGGCGGATCCATCAAGCGATTCACCGAGAATCTGAATCCTCGCAGCGCGCGGGTGGTCGCGTTGGGTGTGCCCTCCGAACGCGAACGGGGTCAGTGGTATTTTCAGCGCTACGTAGCGCAGCTTCCAACTGCTGGCGAGATGGTTCTCTTCGACCGGTCCTGGTACAACCGAGCAGTCGTCGAGCCCGTCATGGGTTTCTGCACCGACGAGCAGCATCGGTCGTTCATGCGGCATGTGCCGATCTTCGAAGACATGATCGGATCCGACGGCACCACGCTGGTGAAGTTGTGGTTCTCGGTCACGCAGGGCGAACAGATCGCCCGGTTCGCGGGGCGCGGTCTCGACCCCGTCCGACGCTGGAAACTCAGCCCCATGGACATTGCTTCGCTCGACCGATGGGACGACTTCACCGCCGCCAAGGAAGCAATGTTCGCCGCCACCCACACCGACGTCGCACCGTGGACCGTCGTACAGGCCAATGACAAGAAGCGCAGCCGTCTCCAAGCGATGCGTCATGTACTGAGTCAGCTCGCATATCCCGACAAAGACGTCGATGGCCTGGCAGCTCCGGACCCGCTGCTCGTCGGCTCGCCGTCGGCCGCAACCAAGTCCTGACAGAGTGCTAGACCGCAGTCGGGATCGACTCGATTGCGACTGCCAACGCCTGGCACCCCAGCACGATGTCGTCGTGGGCTGAGTCTTCGGCGAAGTTGTGGCTGATGCCATTGATGCTGGGAATGAACAACATGGCGCTCGGCATGTGGGGGGGCAGTGATCTGAGCATCGTGCGCGGCGGCGCTCGGCATCGACACCCACGCGCCGGGCGCTGTCGATTCGCAGGCGGCTTCGAGATGCGACCGCAAGCTATGGAGAGTACCTGTTATGTTTATGCTTAAAGCATTAAGGGAGTTGCATGACCGTTACGTCGCCCGATACCGAAGTTGCTGACGCTGCGGGCATTGCCTCGGCCGCAGTGCTGGCGGTGGGCGGGCCGGCCTGGGCTGTCTTCGAACGCAACCGGGCCGACGACACCTTCGGTTGGGGCGTGGTGCGGTCCGACGAGACGTTGACCAACCTGGACGCAAACGATCCGGTGAGCGCCGCCGCCATCCGGGAACACTTCGAGTCACCGACCTCGTTCACGCCGAGACCGACACCGAGATCTGCTGCCAGATCGGACACTCTGGCCGCAAGGGTTCCACTCAGGTCGGGTGGGAAAACATGGACGCTCCGCTGGTGCACGACAACTGGCCGCTGGTGTCGCCGTCGGCCATTGCCTGGTCGCCCAACAACGCCGTGCCACCTGAAGTCAGCCGCGGCGGGCGGCGTGGCCCGGCGACCGGCATGCGTCTTGGCCGCAGCCCTACGAGCCGGGTCGCGATCAGATGTGGCGATTGGCCGATCGAGAAGCAGCCATGAAGGCGAAGGGACAATGAGTCTGTCCACCCGCCACGCCGTGGTGACCGGTGGCGGGTCCGGTGTTGGCCAGGCTATTGCTCTCGACGGCGGTGAACTATGAGCTCAACGACCACCACTGCGTCGAAAGAGCGGTTGCGTGTCTGGCTGAAACTTCTCAAGACGGCTCGCCACATCGAAAAGGAACTGCGTGAGCGTTTCCGCACGGAACTGGACAGCACGCTCCCCCGCTTCGATGTCATGTCTGCGCTCGATCGTGCACCCGAAGGCCTGAAGATGCACGAGCTCTCCAGTGCGCTGCGTGTCTCCAACGGAAACGTGACCGGCATTGTCGACCGGCTGGTCGCAAACGGTCTGGCCGAGCGACGTGCGGTGCCAGGCGACCGACGCGCCCAGATGGTTCTTTTGACGCCATTCGGGGTCGACACGTTTGCCGAGCACGCACGTGTCCATGAGCTCTGGGTCGACGAACTGCTCAGCGACCTTCCCCCATCCGACGCCGAGCAGCTCGTGAACCTGCTCGATCTGACCATCACCAAGGACCATCCTGCTGGTGGTTGCCGATCTGCTCGAGGAACGAGCCAAGATCGAGATCGAAGCAACCGCCGTACTGCCTGACTGACTGGCTGACGAGCTGGCTGCCTTATCGGCTGCAGGCCCGGGCACGCACGATCGATTACTTGCCGGCCAGCACTGGGCTGTCGAGAACGACGTGGTGGCCGGTATCGCTGTGGGCATCGACAACGTTCCACCGATTCGAATCGGTGTCGGGGGCGCCGAAGGCCAGCACGAGGACGAAACCGGCGGCAATAGCTGCCGAGGTGATCGCTCGAGCTGCTCGGCTCAAGGTGTTGGTGTCGCTGTAGGTGGGTGTCGTTGCAGCGGCGTTCGCGTCCATGTACCAATGATGACGGTGCGCTGCAGAACGAACTATTGCCACGCGCACACTCGTGATGTGACATCGGTCGTAGCTGCCAGAACTATTTGCGCACAAACACCTTCAGATCACCGCGGGCAGGCCGATAGGCACAAGGTCCTATTCACTGTCTCCGAGGCACTTGTGAGCATAAGCCCCTCTACCTCATCTGAGCTGTTGACGCATCACTTGAGCGTGCGCGAGCGAACCATCAACTCGGTGATCGGGATCGTCCCCGCAGCGATCGCCATTCCGCTGATCTTGCGCTCTTGGGCACCACTTTGGTTCGTCATAGCCTGGGTTGTCACCTATCTCGCCGTATCTGCGTTGTTCATCACGCTGGTGAACTTTCGCTACAGCAGTCGGGTCGAAGGCATATGGTCGGCGTCCATCTCGGCCATTTTCAGCATCATCCCCATATCGGTTGTGCTTTGGGCTGGTGACGCCACCGACTTCTATGCCGCAGCCACCATCGGCGTGATCTTCATCGCCTTCGAGATGTCGGAGCTACCATTCTTGGAAGTCGGCTTCTGGCGCTTGGGCGTAGTGATGGTCGGCGGCTCGCTGACCCTGAGTGGAATACTCACCATCAACCCGATCGTTGCGATCGCGCTTGCTCCGGTGACATTCGCAATCGTTCGTGGCGCGACCCGCCTGCGTACACTGAAAGACGAGCTCGAAGAGCTGTTGGCTGCGGCCGAGCTCACGATTCAGCACGATGCATTGACCGGGCTGCTCAACCGTCGGGGCCTCGGAAACGAGATCGCCCGAATGGACGGCCAAGACGTGACCCTGGCGCTGGTCGATGTCGACCGTTTCAAGATGATCAACGACACCCACGGGCACCAGGTCGGTGACCAGGTGTTGGTCTCGTTGGCCAACGATCTTCGTTCGCGATTTGGACCCGAGTTCCAGCTCGGCCGACTGGGCGGCGACGAGTTCGTAGCCGTGGCACCGGGAAAGGTGTTGGTGGAGTCAGACCTGGCCAGCCCGAGTCGGATGACGATCGCGCTGCATCAACAAACGTTCACCATCGAATGCGGGCTGTCCATAGGTGTCAGTCATGGGCAGAACACCGAAGGTGCAGGACGGCTGCTGAGCGAAGCGGGCTTCGCCATGCGCGAAGCGAAGCTGGCCGGCGGTTCGGTATCGCACTTTGGCGAGGACCTGGCGGATCGCTTGGACCGAACCCTCGAGGTCGCAGCGATGGCAGCTGGCTCTGGTGACATGGGTGCTTTTGTTCCTGTGGCCCAGACAATCAGGTCCGAGGATCGGATCATCGGGTGCGAATTGCTGATTCGTTGGCAGCGACCCGACGGCGAACTTCTGCTGCCGGCGCAATTTCTGCGGCTCGCCACCGAGGCTGGACTGCTGACCACGATAAATGAACTCATGCTTGACCATGCGGTGCGCTTTGCAGCGCGCTTCAACAACCGCCCGAACGCACCGTTTGTCTCGGTCAACATTTCCGCACCCCACTTGGGCGAAGCCGGCTTTGTGGACAGCATCGTGGAGCTGCTCGACCAGTACCGGGTCCCACCCGAGCGACTGATGATCGAGATCACCGAAACGGAACAGATCGCGGGATATGACCGCTGGGAGTCAGCGGCCGCTGAGCTTCGGGCCCACGGCGTGAGTTTGGCCATCGACGATTTCGGCACCGGCTACTCGAGCATCGAGCGGCTTCAGTATCTGCCCATCAGCCACCTGAAGTTCGACCGCTCGTTGGTCAGAAGCGTGAGCGGGCCATTCGGCGAAATCGCCATCGGCGTGGCTCGGTTCGCCAAGGCCGTCAACATCGGCATCATTGCCGAGGGCATCGAGACACTCGACGAACTCGACAGTATGCGGGCCTTCGGCGTATCGCAGTTTCAGGGCTACTTCTTTCATCGGCCCGAGCCACTCGATGCGGTCGAGCGCCTGATAATCGAAGATGGCCTGCGGCTGGCGGTTGCACTGCGCGACGCCAGCGGTCACCAGATCGACTGAACTGCCAGCAGGGTGCGGAAAAACACATGCCGGGCATTCTTCCGCACCCGGCTAGTGCAAGAACGGCGGCTGGCCGGCGGCCGCGATTGCGAGTTCGCGTTCCACTGCGTCGGCGGGCATGGGGCGAGCAAACAGGAATCCCTGGAGAGCATCGCTGCCCAGCGCGCTCAGGTGTGCCGCCTGGTCGGCGGTTTCGATGCCTTCAGATGTGATCGAGGCGCCGCTCAGGTGTCCGGTGTCGATGATCAGCTTGACCAGCGAGCTGGCCGAGTCGTCGCTGATGAACGTGCGATCGATCTTCAAGATGTCGATCGGCAGACTGCGCAGATGGCCCAGCGACGTGTAGCCGGTGCCGAAGTCGTCGATGGCAATCTTGATCGAGTAGCTGCGCAGGTGCTGAAGCTTCTCTGCTGCAGATTGCAGGTCGTCTACCAGGGCACTCTCGGTGATTTCCACGATGAGCCGCGAGGGGTCGATTCCTGCTCTGACGACAGGATCCAAGATGTCATTCACGAAGCCGTCGGCTGCGAGATGGCGACCTGAAACGTTGATCGAGATGGGCACGTCGCGCAGACCTGGCACGTGAGTCCATTCAGCAAGTTGCTGCAGCACCTGGCCGACCACCCAGTTGTCGACGTCGCTGATCAGGTCGGTGCGCTCGGCAATGGGGATGAAGACATCGGGCGAGGTGATGCCGTGGCCGGGGCGGTCCCAGCGGACCAATGCTTCGAGCGAAGCCAGTTCGCGGGTTTCGGCGTTCAGGATCGGCTGGAAGAACATCGTGAGTTCCCCGGCCGGAATCGCATGTCGGAGGGCGTCTTCGATCGTGCTGCGTCGCGCCAATTCGCGATGTAGAGCTTCGTCGCACAGCTCGATACGTGATCGACCGAGTTCCTTGGCTCGATAGACCGCGAGGTCGGCGTCGTGTAGCAACTCGGTGGCCGTGAGTCCGTTCACGCCGTCGGCAATGGCCACACCGATACTCACGGTCACCGACACCGACAGCGAGCCGATGGACATCGGCTCTTTCACAGCGTCTGCCACCCGTTTGGCCAGCATGCGAGCTTCGGCGCGGCTGGCAACGGGTTCGGCGGTCACCAGAAATTCGTCGCCGCCCAACCGGCCCACATGATCGCCCGCCCGGACGGTGCTGTAGAGGCGTTTGCCCACGGTCCACAGCACTGCGTCACCGACTTGGTGGCCGTAGGTGTCGTTGACCTCCTTGAAGCCGTCGAGGTCGATGAACATCACGGCGAGCAAGGCATGAGCGCGAGTGGTGCGCGCCAGGCTCTGCTCGAGCTGGGCAAGCGAGGCTTTACGGTTCGCCAGTTGTGTCAAGCCGTCGTGGGTTGCTTCGTGGGCCAGGCGGCGGCGAAATTCCTCGCGGTCGCTCAGTGACCTGGCGAGCGTCTGCACCGCTTCCTGTAACGACAGGCCCAGCGTTCCGGGGGCCCGCTCGTTGAGCACTTCGTCGTCCAGGCGGCCTTGGGCCAGCACCTGCGCTTGGCGTTCGGCGAGTTCTATGTGGGCGGCGGCTTCATTGATCGCGTACATCGCTTCGCGGACCTCGGTTGGCCCGGTCGGCTTCAGCGGTGTCCAGCCCTCGCCGTCACGCAGTCGGCGGGTTCCTTCCTCCAACCGGCGCAGGGGGCGACCAATCGAGCTTGCGAGCCCGATTGCGAACAGGATCGATGCCAGCACGAGAAGCCCGATGCGGCTGGTGGTGCGACCTGCGCGACTGGCGTCAGCCTGGGCGTGGATGCTGACCTGATTGTGTCCCTCGTCGACACGCTCACTGATCGCAGCGATGATCTTGTCGTAGCCAGCGGGCTTGTCCATCGATTCGAACCCGACACCACGACGCACCAAGAAAAGCCGTCTTTCGAGTTCGGGCCATCCAGTCTCTGCCAACGTTGCGTCGACCGAGGCAGTGGTCTGCGCCTCGAGATCGACCAGATCGAGGCCGGTACTATCTGCTGTGACTTCTGGATCTAGATCTACCGCATCGCCACGAGCGGCGTCATCCAATTGCGCCACCGCCCAGGTGCGCTCTGCCAGCACGAGCTGGCGCAGTTGGCCCAGTTGCTCCACCTCATCGACGAGAACGGTCATCGAGACGGAGTCGTCGAGTGAGTCTCGGGACTGATTGAGCTCGCCTAGCAGCAGTGCCGTGGCCCCGATCAGCGGCACGAGCGCAAACGCGATCAGCCATGTGCGCACGCGCAGAAACCGACGTATGCCGTTCAGTGGTCGGATTGAGGTCAACTCACGCCGTCCTGCCACAATGGTCATAGGTACATCCCTTTATGGCCCCGAAAAAGCCTGCTCTTGGCTATTCGGCCGTTCTGGCCCATGGCGTAGCGCATATGGCATAGGTAGTTCTAAAGGCTCACGGAAAGCGGCGATTCTCGCCCAGCCATCACGCCTATTGGGGAATTTGTCACTCATTTGGGTGAGTGTTCTGGTGAAGCTCTCAGACGGGTCGGTGAGTAGTCCGTCCTACGCCGTTACGCCCGCGTCCCCTACGCTCGGTCGATGGCCCATCCAACCATGTTCGATGACAACGATCCGTTTCTGGCGCGGGTGCGAGCGATTGCTGCCGAGCTGCCGGGCTCGGCGGAGAAGGTCTCTCACGGCCGACCGGCGTTGTACACCAAGAAGGTGTTCGCCATCTTTGGCGCCGCAGTCAAAGTCGACGATGAGTGGGTGCAGCATCCGCAATCGATCCTGGTCAAGACCGATGACGCCGAGCGGCCGGCGTTGCTCGCCGACGAGCACGCGTTCGTGCCTGCGTACTGGGGTCCATCGGGTTGGATCGGCCGTGATCTGCACGACGGCACCGACTGGGACGAAATCACCGAGCTCATCGATGCCTCGTATCGTCTCACCGCCACCAAACGCCTGATCGCCGAGCTCGACGGCTGAGACGACGCCAAGAGGTTCAGTCTCCGGTTTCGGGTCCTGGGCTCACTGTGCGATGCTCTCTGCATGATTGTTGACTCACTCGATATCGACGCCGAGGCGTTTCACGCCGCAACCGGGTGGGAGATCAAACCCGAGGGGGCCTGCAAAGGCGAGGTCTGTGTACCTCTGCCGAACGGCTTCGACCTGCAGCCAACCACCGATCTGTTGGGTATGGCAGTGGTCGCCGACGAATCGTCGGGCACATGGGCAATCGGCCCCGAGTCACTGACCGGCCGAGCGCTCGTCACTGCCACTGCACCCGAGATGGTGCTCAACGATGTCGACGGTAATGAGTTCCGACTGTCGTCGATGCGAGGCAAGAAAGTCGTGCTCGTTGCCTGGGCACCCTATTGAGGATGCCGCTACGACCTGCCCGGGTGGCAGGACCTGCACGCTGAGCTCGCACCACTGGGTGTCGAAATCGTGACCGTGTCGCTCGAGATGAGCGGCGCCGACGCATCCAGGCCGTTCATCGAGGCCGCCAATGCAACCCATTGGTCTCTGCTCGACCCCATGCACCAGATGGATGCGTTGTTCGGTGTCGTGAACATCCCCAACATCGTGTGGATCGACGAGACCGGCACGATTGTTCGTCCGGCGGAACCGGGCTGGTCACCGGGTGACTTCTATCCTGACTGGCTGCGCGCGTTTCTCGACGAGCGAGATGCCGCAACCGAAGCCAAGGCGGCCGAGGTCGAAGCGACCGATCCCGAGTTGGCCGCCAAGCTGCGTGGCGGCCAGGATCGCGACAGCTATGCCGACGCCATCCGTGACTGGGCCGAACACGGCAGCGAAAGCCGCTTCGCCATGACGCCTGACCAGGTTGTTGCCGGATCGCAGGATCGCCCCAAGGACAAGTCGGCGGGTGCTGCTCATTTCGAGATGGCCAACCACCTGTGGTCGGCCGGCGATCGCGACGGAGCCATCGAACACTTCCGGGAAGCGCACCGGCTGCAGCCCGAGAACTGGACCTACAAGCGCCAGGCGTGGTCGCTGGTCGGCAACGAAGCCGCTGGCGGCGGCGAGATGGGCCGTTTCAACCAGGGTCCGCTGCCGGGTCAAGAAGACGACTGGCCGTTCGAAGGCACCTTCACCAGCGAGGCCGGCGCAACCCCGGCTGGCGACTACTACCCCAAGACGCTGAACGTCTGAACAACAGCTACGGATCACCAACGACGAAGAGGCTGCCCCACGAATGCACCGGCGCTTCAGCTGGCAGTGATGCCAGGGCTGTGCGCAACGCTCTGGCTGCACTGCCGGGGGCGTAAGAGCGATAGAACTCCGACGCCACCAGTGGTCCGGCGCGCGCCGACAAGGGGAACGAGCAGGCCACCATCGACCGTGCACCTGCTTCGAGCACCGCTCGAGGAAATCCGTGGAGTTCATTCCATACGCTGAAACGGGTGACGGCACTCCAGCAGCTCGCGAGATAGACCAGGTTGGCCCGGATGTCGAGGCCGTGCAGGTCCTGGGCGGTCAAGCGGCCATCGGCCAGTTGCAGAGCCGATTGGTCTGTGCCGTCGAAGCTGCCATGCCCGGCGAAGTGGATGACGTCGTACTCGTGGGAAGCCAACGCCTGACGAACTGCGGCGCAGGTGGCGTCTGCGCCCATCAAAGGTGTCGTATCCAGTAGCTCCGAGACTTGACGGGCCTCGATCTCGGCCCACGGTTCATCCCCTCCCGGATCGCCTATCACCAGACTGCGACCGTGCTCGCCGACGGTGCTTTGCTGGTGGATCGAATCCCAACGCAGCGATGTTGACAGCACGAGCTCGTGGGATTCGTGAAGTGGTCGCCCCGTTCGGGGATGTTGTAAGGCGGCCCATGGGGCGCGCCACTGCTGGCCATGGGGCACGATCCGGAGACGCCGGTAGTCGTCGAGGGTTTCGGCATGGGCATCGAGAAGTCTCTGGAGTCGCTGACGCGCCAGCTCGAAATCCGGTAGCCACGGCAGTGACCCTTCCCCGGAGTGCTTCGTGTCTTGTGGGTCAGACGCTGCGGCGAAGCAATGCAGCTGGGGATCGAGATCGCGTGAGAAGCTGATCGACCACTCGTCGGGAGCTTGTAGCCATTCGGCGAGGACGAGTTCGCCCGGAACGCATTGCTCTTGCCAGGCACTGATCGATGCAGGTGCAAGCTGGATGCCCAGCTGGCGCTCGAGAGCCTCGCATCCGCCGCGGAAGCGACTTCGATCGATCAGTTCGAGTGCCGCCTCGGGTTGCCCGGTATCCAGAAAAAACTGAATGGCTTCCTCGAAGCGGCGATTGTGACGCCGATCGAAGGTGTCGATCGGGGTGGTGCCTCGGTACGCAGCTCGATTCGTTTCGACCAGATCGATGACCTGACGATGGGCCTGGGCCGCCGCCTGCACGTCGCCTCGCTGGCCGTAGAAGAGCGCCCTCGCCGACAGACGGGCCAACCCGACCGGGTGCTCGGTCATCGTGGGCTACAGATACTGCTCGGCCTCGTCGGCACGACCAGCCTCGATCAGCATCGTTGCCATCTCTCCAAGCGAGTTCGAGGCCTCGGCAGGGACCCCGGCGGTGTGGAAGCCCGCGACAGCGCGCTGAAAGAGGGGGAGCGCCAGGTCGATCTCGCCCAGCTCGCGGTACGCGCTCGCCAGGTTGTGGCAGGTGAATGCCACGTCGCTCTCGGAGCCGTGTTGTTGATCGATCGCTAGCGCCAGATGCTGCATTCTCACTGCCTCGGTCGCCATTCCGTGGCTTGTCAAGAAGAGGCCGAACTGGCTCAGGAAGGCCGATTCGAGTTGCGGGCGCACCCCTGCGACCCCGACCTCTCGCAGAATGTTGGCGGCGTGGCTGAAGAGTTCCTGTGCCTTGCCGTCGTCGCCCTCGCGCCGCGCCATCTCGGCCGAGTTCACGCAGGCCACGAAGAGCTCTTCGACCTCGGTCAGGGGCTGCTGGCCGGTCACGTCAGCCAGTCGAGCAGTTGTTGCTGCACGGTTGAATTGCGCATGAACCCACTATGGCTGACAGCGTCGGCCCCGGTGAAACGCAGCAGATGCTCGGGCTTGATGTCATCGGACCACGGGCCGAGTACCGAAGACGTCGGTACGACGAGATCGTTCGGAGCGCTGCGGAAGGCGACATCCATGAGTGTGTCCTTGGCCCATGCTGCGATGTCGGGCGTTGGTTCATAGTTCGACGTCATGAACCGGAACTTGTCGGATAGGTCGACCTGGTTCCGCTCAGCCAGGAAGTCGCCATCGGGGTGCATGGCTTGCAGACCATCGAGCGCATCGATGGTGCCAGCAGCCAGGTGCCGCAGGATCGAAATGACGACCTCGGCGATGTCGGTGATTGGATTGTCGGGGATCAGGCCCATCGCGTTGGTCACCGCGTCGATGAGCTGTCCGGTGTGCTCGGTATCAGCAAGTGGGGTGCCGCTGTTCGGGCATGCGGCCAGCACTGCCCGACCCAGATCGATCGTGCCGTGCGCATCGAGTTCTCGCGCCACGAGCCCGCCGCGTGAGGTGGAGATGATGTCGACATTGGGCCGGCTGGTGATTGCCTGGGCCAGCCACTGTGCGTTGTCGAGAGGCGAGACTGCGACGGTGGGATGATCGAACGCAAGCACTCGCCCCTGATAGCGGTCATCGAGCTGGGCGAGCAGCGACTCACCCATCGAGGCGAAGCTGTTCGGGGTGCGGCTGAACGTGCCGTGAACAAGCAGTAGGCCTCGTTGGCCTCCCCAGTCGGCGAATGCCTGCTCGGGGTCGACGGTCGCTCCCTGGCCGAGCAGCTCGCCTGCTCGCACGGTGCGAATGCGGTGCTGGCGATGCTTGTACTCCCACTCTTTGATGCGGGCTGCCAACACGTCGCTGGCTGCCTTGGCCACGACCGGCACGACGACGACCTCGATGAGCTTGCGCCCGATGCTGCCCACGACCCCCCGGTGCGTTGCCGGGCCCGCGTGCGGTGGCGCCGTGACTTCGGTGCCGCGAAGGCGGAAGACCGAGGTGCCCGCCGACCGGTGTTCGTTCGCCGGAGCGGCTTCGGGAAGATGCCAGCTCATCAGACCGGCCTCGTCGACCTGGAGCACGATTGGCAGATCTCCGGTTCGGTGCTCGTGGCGCAAGATGATGTCGTCGCCGCCGTCGGAGGATCGCATGACGGTGTCGCTCGACCTGGCGGCGTCGCGTCGGTCGGACTCGATCATGATCTCGGTCTGCAAGGTGCCGCCGTGTCGTTGGGCTGCGGCGTCGAGTGAGGCTCGAAGAACACGGCTCTCGACCATTCCTGCGTCGTCGGCCCGCCCGATGCGGCCCGGCGTCGCCAGCTCGCTCCAGAGCCCCACGGGCACGAAGGCGCCGTCAATGTTCAGATCTGTCGTCATGGTTCCTGGCTGTCGTCGTCGTTGGTACTGGCGGTCAGCTGGAATCGCAGCGCCGGATGGCCGAAGAATTGGTAGGCCAGCCAGGTCAGCGAGGTGTCGTGGTTACTGTCGTCGAACTCGAATCGTTCTCGAAATCGGCGGAGCGCTTCTGCGGGTGGGTGGTCGACGCAGGTCTCGTAGAACTCGACCGCAGCGGCTCCTGCCACATCATCACGGATGGCCCACAGCGGTGCAACAATCGCCACGGCTCCCGATGACGCAAACGCGGCCGGGAGCCCCGACCAGGCACCGAGCTCGCTGGTGCCGCCTCCGACTTCGCAGGCGTTGAGCATGACCAGGGGCCCAACATGGGTGGCGCCTTTCACGGCGCCTGCGTCGAGTTGACCGTCGACGAGCTCGAGCCCGTCGACGGGACTTCCGGGCCGATTCTTGCCGTGAAGGGCCACGTGAAGCGCTTGCCATTCGGGAGCGCCTTCGAGCAGCGCCACAGCATTTCCCGAAGTGCCGTCGATTCGAGTTGTCGACCATTGTGAAGCCAACGCGGTCGCTTCGGAGTCGGCATGAGCCAATGGTGCGTGCGGGTACTCGGCCGTCATGATGACCACCTGATCGATACCGACCTTGTCGGCCGGTGGCAGGCGAACCTCGGAACCCGCGCCGATCGGCCATCTCCCCACCACCGCTGTGGCGCCGAGCAAGCAGCTGCGCTCGTCGTCGTTGTCGCCGATGAACGCAAGTTCCCATGGGATATACGGGTCCTGCGACAGGATCAGAACACGCGGTTCGCCACCGAAAGCCAGGACGGCCTCGACAAACTCATCGGGAAGCAGGTTGGCGATGTCTCGGCCCACGCCTCGCATCTTCAGTACGCGCATCGGGCCGCCAGCAGTGACCGGCACCGATTTGATGCGGTCGTTGAACCAGGACTTGGGTGGCTCCATGACAATCGACTTGCCCCAGTGATCGTTGGTACCGACTCGGTAGGCGTCGACCTGGAGCTCGCCGGAGTAACGGGTCACGTGCAGGACGAAGTCGAGGTCGGCACTGCGGTCGAAGTGCACTCGGCTTCTATCTGCGACCGGTTCGCTTCCGTCCGGGTCCGCGCCCACGGAGACCGGATGGAGCACCGAACCGACGGGGCGACCTTCGACGAAGTACAGCACTTCGATCTCGTCGTTGGTGTTGCCTGCCTTCAGGGTGATGACCCGTTGCGGAATTTCGTTCGCCAAGTCGACCTCGATGACGATGTCGCCGTTGCCCACCACCCAGTCGAAGCCGGTGCGCACGAACATGGAGAAGGTGAACGTCTGTGGCACTTCGATCGGCTCGATGGGTTCATCGGGTGCCAGCGCCGTCAGCCCGATGACGACCTCGAACGTCTCCCCCGGTTGCACCGCCGCCGGAGCATCGAGCTTGGTGTACACCACGGACGTGGCCGGAGGTTCGCTGCCGACCATCGACTGTTCCCATTCGACTTCACGAAAGGTTTCGTCGTCCCACCCGGCACTCACCTCGAAGTCCGCAGGGCCGCCAGAGGGAACATCGATCGAGCGGCGCTCGGCAGACACGAAGACGTCGAAGGACGACTCTGTGAATTGGTCTTCCGGCTCGTCTGTTTCTTCTGCCAGCTCCTCGTCTTCTGATTCTTCTCGTTCTTCGAGTTCGCCTTCTTGCATGCCAATCCGCCTTCGGTTCAGTCGTCCAACACTGTCATTCCACGACCCGACATTCAAACGACCGCATCGGCGGGCACATCGCTCGCGCGCAGGTCCTGCGTCTCGATCCAGTTCAGACTCTCGTAGTGACGTTCGAGGGCCTCTTGCGTAGCGGCGAAGCCGAGCTTCACCAGGTGGACCATCTGCAGGTCCGACAGCAGCTGGTTGCCGGTGCTGTAGTGCGGGAATGTGCGATCTGATGCGGAATAGCGCTGCGTCTCGATCGGTGTGTCACGAGCAACCGCCGCCTTGATGAACAGAATGCTGCCCTTCTCGCCGTCGTGGTATTTGATCGAGCCGAGCATGTAGTTGCGAGCAACGATGCCGTCTTCGGCCGGCTCGAGGTAGGCCCACTCGTCTTCGGGGAATTCGATACGGGCATCACACTCGTGGTGGGCCAGCGCAATTGCCTCCTTGAGGGCCGTATAAGCGCCGGGGGGATCCCCCGAGGCATCGATGGCGATGATCGACCTGCAGCCACGCCGAACCAGTTCGACGATGCCGATGTTCTCCCAGTGACCACCATCGGTGGCGTAGACGTTCGGATCCTTCTGGTCATACACACCCGCAATCTCCTTGAACATGTTGACCAGTCGCGGCGACGACTTTCTTTTCAGGATCACGGCGTCTTCCTCGGTCTCGCCCTCTCTTGTGTCCGGGGGTGGCGGATAGCCGGGATTCGGCACCCACACGCCGAGACGAGCATTGAATGCCGCCAGCAGTGCGTTGGTGGTCTTCAGGTTCATGCGACCCAACGAGGGCGCGACCGCTGCTCCCGAAACCGCCGCCACACCGATAATCGTGCCGAGTGACCGACGTTTGCGCCTGGGTAGGCGGGCGACAAAGTCCTCGTGAGAGATCGACTGCGCCACCTGCTCATAGCTCTGCGACGTGCTCGATCTGCGCCAACGGTAGACCGACACCTGGTTCGGTTCGAACGTCATCGACAGTGCAGCCACACCCGTGTGAGCCGTATCTTTACGAGCCGCCGAGCAGCAGACGATCGGGCTCGGTTTCGTGTGTGCGTACTCCGACATGAACGGAATCTTGCTCGGCTCGAGCTCGCAGGCACGGTGGTTGTCGACATCGTATTCGACCGCAAAGGTGCCGGTCAGGCTGCGCCGATAGAAACCGTGGAGCGACCATGAATCAGGATCGAAGAACACAAACGCAACCAAGAGACCGGCGTACACGACGATTGGTGAAATCCAGTAGCTCAGGACTCCTTGGCCGAGCACGCCCTGCTCGACCACGAAGAGCCCGAAGAAGAGCAGGCCTGCGACCAGCAGCACGCCTCCCAGAAACTTTCCCGACCGTTTCAGGTACCGCTTCGAGGCCTGCCAGATCGCGGTCATCACCACCGCCCAGATACCCGTGAAGGTGAGCGAGGCTGTGACCGACTCCGGTGTTGCGTTCGCCGTGAGTTCGACCAAGAACGGCAGAACAACGAGGGGTACGGAGACGACTGCGGTCAGCACCGCCGCGCCGGCGATCGCAGCATCCCAGGCTCCACGGACCTTCCTGCGAGGCAGAAACAGCCGGCCGAGGCACAACAACGCGGTGAACGATGCAAGCACCGCGATCGGAGCCCACTGGTGGCTGTCGAGTTGAAAGACGATCTCTCCGTCCTGCGCAGCCAGCGCATCGATCTGCCATGTTTTGAGCAACAGCCCGAATGGCCAGAAGATCATGAACACTGCCGCGATGAGCAGGATCAGATGCCAGACCGTCTGGGCCACGAACACGAGCACCGCCGCCGGAATGCCACCCATGCCGTTGGCCAGGTACCAACGGCGTTCACGAATGTGCTCGATGACGTTGGGGGCAGGATTGTTGCTGTCGGGGTACTTGTTGGGTTCGGTGACGAGATTGTTCGGGTCACCGAGCATTGGTTCGGATGGCAAGGTCGTGTTGGTACCCGCAGCGGTTCGCCATGCCGACGCGGCATAGCCGCCGCCGCTGACACTGGCCAGGTAGTCGGCGTTGCCGATCACGCTTTGGCTGAGTGGGCCCTCGTTGGGGTAACGCTCGAGGGCCGACAGAGCTCCCAGTGCAAAGCTTGCCGACCGGATGCCACCTCCGGAGCAACAGATTCCGACTGCCTCGCCGCGGTCGGGGATCGGCACGTGTTCGACGTTGGCTTCTTCGGGTGGCTCTTGCCGGGTTGCTTCGACGGCGGCGGGTCGGCCCAGGAACAGACCGAACGCCGTGCCGCTCAGTGCGCTCATGAGCTTGAGGGTTCGCTTGAGCCGGCTGTCGTCGCTCAACTCTTTGCGAACTTCCTCGCCGGTGTCCAGAACTCGTTGGAACGAGCCGGTCGCAGCAGCCACGAGCATGCCGGTCACTGCAAGGACCGTCGCTGTTGCCAAGACCCATTTGACAGCACTGAGCGTGACGAGCAGGAAGCCCGACTTCCACACGAATCCGATGTCGCTGCCATCGCCGCGTACGGCAATCGCGGCTACGACATGTTCGACGATCGCCGTGGAAGCTCCGATGATCGGCAGGTAGCGCATCTTGCGCTCGGCCGACAGCGAGGCGGCGGCGCCTGCCTTCCAGCAGTGCCGCCAGAAGATCACGAAGAGCAGATAGCCGACGGTGCCCCAGATCACGGCAAAGATCGCGCCCCACAGCTGCGCCCACCGAACCTGACTCAGGGTGAAACTCCAGTCAGAGCTCGACAGACGCTCCTCGAGACGAGCGTTGGACCCGGCGAACTGCAGCGTCGTGTGAACGTGGCTGTTGCTCAGCACGAACAACAACACGATCCCTGATGCGACCACGACCAGAGATGCGGCGAACGCCGCGATGAATGCGGCTCTCGCGGGGTGACCGTTGCCGACCTTGCGGCGAAGCTCGGTCAATTTGTCCTGCAACTGCGTACCTATTGCCACCGCAATAACACTGCACTATCACGAACGACCACGCCAATCGGTGAATCGCTTCACATAACGATGCGAACAGGTCGAGCTGGCGCCCGGACCGCGCTGCTCTTCTACCGATCGGCCGTGTGGTGACCTCCGTGTCTAACGCGGCTGGTCGAGCTGCACACGTGACGAACCACACCTCCCATCTGCAACTCCGAACACACTTTGTCGGCCAGTTGTTCTTCAGGATGAAGAGGTACCCCCGACGGACAGAAATGGGACGAGACCATGACATACGAAGTGATGACGGAAGAAGAAAGCGAAAGGACTAGTTCGAATCGCACCGTGTTTGTGTTGCTGCTTCTCCTGGCGTTCACCGCCGTGGGAGTTGTGGCGTTCCAAGCGGGCGTCTTCGGATCGAGCGAGGCGGCGGTGGCAGCGACGAGCACCGATGACTCCACGGGCTCAACCACCGATGAGCGTGACATCGAAGGTGCCGACACCGATGATGGCGAAGACGCCGGCGCTGAGGTCAACGACATCGAGGACACCGACGATGAGGACGCCGATGATGGTGACGATCGCGACACGGATACCGACGATGAAGACAGTGACGATGAGGACGCCGATAATGGCGACGACGCCGATGCCACGAACGCTGATCAAGGCGACACGGATGCGGCCGATAGCGCCGAGACCGATAATGCCGCCGATTCGGGCAATGCTCCACAGAGTCGTCTAGTCGTCATCGATGACCCATCGCCCGCTGCTCAAGGTTCAGACAACCAGGCACCAGCCACGACAAACAACGGTTCAGACAACCAGGCACCAGCCACGACAAACAACGGTTCAGACAACCAGGCACCAGCCACGACAAACAACGGTTCAGACAACCAGGCACCAGCCACGACAAACAACGGTTCAGACAACCAGGCACCAGCCACGACAAACAACGGTTCAGACAACCAGGCACCAGCCACGACAAACAACGGTTCAGACAACCAGGCACCAGCCACGACAAACAACGGTTCAGACAACCAGGCACCAGCCACGACAAACAACGGTTCAGACAACCAGGCACCGACTGAAACAGATCCAGCACCAGCTGAAACAGATCCAGCACCAGCTGAAACAGATCCAGCACCAGCTGAAACAGATAGCCTAGATGACCTTATTGGTGGCAACCTAGATGACCTAGCGGGTGGCCTTGGCGATGCTTTCGACGAACTACAGAACTGCTTGCCAGGGCTTGAGCGGCGAGACGGCATCTGCATACCGGAAGGCACTATTATTCTGCCCGAGCCAAACGAAACCACTATCTGCGCTCCTGGATTGATCCCAGAAGGCGATCGTTGCGTGGTACCTGACCTAATCTCGCCTCGCTGCACTCCTCCATTGATCCCAGAAGGCAATCGTTGCGTGGTACCCGACTTCGTCGTACCTGACGATCTCCTGCCGACCGCCCCACAGCCCATCCCCACCCTGCCGAACTGCACCCTTCCCTTCATCCCACGAGGCGGCGGGTGCGTACTGCCCGACTTCCTTAATCCACTACCCGTCCCGCCTGGTGGCATCACCCCTCCCGGTGGCTTGTTGCCAACCGACATCGGGCGGTAGCTAGAACCTAAGAGACCAGACAAACGCAGAAGTCGGCGGATCCTCGATCCGCCGACTTCTGCGTTTCTTGCCTAAACGCGAGCATCCCTGCTAGACCAGCGCCCCTCCTAGACCAGGGGTGCGGCCTTTTCACCAAAGGCGCGAAGGCGATCAAGTCCTCCATCGCCTTGAAAGACAAACGCCGGGACCATGATGCGATCCACACCTAGGTCGCGCATGACCTCGATACCGGCCTCGGGTTCGCCGGTGTGGAGCCCAAAACATGGCGTTGATCTTAACCTCAGCAGGATCCCGGCCCTGCTTCTCGCACTCGACCCGCAGCGACTCAAATAAAACCGGCAAGCCGCTCGGGGCCTCCTTCGCCCGGGAAGTACCCGTCGGCCATACGAGCGGCCCCGCCCTTATGAACGCTTATTCAAACCCTCATCTCACCGAGGCTCTCTCGGGCCTGCAGCGGTAACCCGCTGGAGATATCATTCAGTCATGTCTAAGACATCCGTAGAGATTGATCGTGATATCGCACGGCGCGCTTCTGAGATCCTGGGCACGTCAACACTGCGCGAGACAATCGATGCTTCGCTGCGCGAAGTTGTGAACAGCAAACGACGCCTGGAACTGATGGCACTGATCCAAGATGGCGACGGTTTCGACCCCGAAGCAACCGAGCAAGCGTGGGGTGGCAGCAAATAGTGGCACGGGCCCACTACCTGGTCGACACGAGCGCAATGGTGCGGGTCGACCGTGCCCCAGTCGCCTCGGCGATTGCGCCGATGCTCGCCGATGGACTGGTCGCTCTCTGTGGACCCGTCATCTTTGAACTTGGGTTCAGTGCTCGCAATCAAGCGACTCACCAGTCGCTCATGGATCGTGTCGACGCATTTGAGCGGGCGCCAACAACCGACGGAGACCACCGACGCGCCGTCGAGATCCAATCAGCACTAGCCCAACAAGGTCAGCACAGAGCCGTATCGATGGTTGATGCACTCGTCGCCTCGGTCGCGGAAACAAGAAACCTCACGGTCTTGCACTACGACAAGGACTTCGATCTGATCGCCGCAGTCACCGGCCAGCAGATGAAGTGGGTCGTTCCTCAAGGCTCCGTGGCCTGACAACTGGCGCACACTTAGGCCCACGGGTCGAGCGGCGATGACGATCTCAGAGCTGCTCGACTTCTTCCTCGATACTGTCGTCATGTCGAGGGACCATCGGTCAATACCGTCGATAACTACAAGGGGACCTACAGCCATATCAAGCCTGCTCTCGGTCGTAAGAAGCTGACCAACCTTACGGCGATCGATGTCGAGCGGTTCCTGGTTCACCGTCGAGACAATGCTGATCTGTCGAAGAACTCGCTTCAGCGTCTCAAGTCCCATCTTGCGCCAGCCATCGAGGAGGCCGAGCAGCGCGACTGGTCCGATTCTTGACTTCGGTTGCAGTTTATGAATCTCTTAGCGACCTGGTTCTGTCTATGCCGAGGAACCACGAGATGATGGAGCGTTTGACAAGAGAAGGTGCTGAGCACCTCGTAGCCATCGACCCAGCACCGGGCGACTTTGAGAACGGATGGTGGCCAACACTGCTCATGGAAGTCCGCCGCTTCCTATAGACCGCAGATGCTGACGGTTCTTGTTGAGCAAATGCGGATGCTGCCTACTTCTCGACCGGACGGTGCGGCACTCGACGGACCGGTCGGTCGCTCCTGGTGTTGCCGGTTGGACTTGCGAGTGTTCGTTCGAGGCCGGTGAACAGGTCAAGCACGTCGGTCGCCTCAAATATTCGGTAGCGCTGTTTGCCGGCGTTGCGTTGACGCAGCACTCCCGCTTTGGCCAGTGTGTTGACGGCGTCGGTGGTGCGGGCTTTGGATCGCCCTATGAGCTTGCTGGCGGACTCGACGGTGACGATCGGGGCTCCTGGTAGCACGCTCAGAAGCAGGTCGGTGCTCGAGTTGGCTCGGACTTGACCGAGCGTTAAACGCCATGTGGTTGTGATCTCGTCGATGTCGGCGCTGTAGGCCGCTGCGTCGTGACAGGCGCGGCTGGTGGCGGTAGCGAACATGCGAATCCACTCGACCGCGGCGTGAGATCGTTCGGCGCTGTCGGGCTCGCCGAGGTGGCGATACGTCATCAGCCCGTCTATATAGTTGTCTGACCATGTGGCGAGCACGAGGCTCACCGGTGGCACGAATATTGGGGCGAGCCCGCGTCGTCGAAGGACAACGTGGATCAGCGCTCGGCCCGTGCGGCCGTTGCCGTCGCCGAAGGGGTGGAGTGTTTCGAACTGGGCATGCGCAATCGCTGCCTGTACAAGTGGTGAGTGGTCGTCGCCGTTGACATAGTCCAGCAGGTCAGCGAGGAGGTCGTCGAGGTGCTCCGGTGGCGGCGGGACGAACGCTGCGTTGCAGGGGTTGAACGAGCTTCCTCCTATCCAGTTTTGTTCCTCACGCACTACGCCACCAAGGTCAGGCGTAGGCGAGTTATCCATCAGGGTGCGATGTACCGAGAGCAGGTCATTGAGTTCGAAGGTGTTGGCACTCGTGGCCAGTTCAACTGCTGATTCCATGGCGGCGATGTTGCCGAGCACCTCAACGGCGACGCGGTCATTGGCGTCACCGCCGAGTGCAAGTGATGCCTCGGCGCGCGCCAACCTGCGTGCGGCTGCTTCAAGACCTTCGATCTTCGAGGATCCAACTGACTCGGCTCGCAGCAGGAATCGGGCGAGGCCCTCGAGGCTCACGTGCGCGGTGCCAGCATCGTTCAGCGTTCGAACAGCTGACTCCGCGTCGGCAACGTCGGCAGCAACGTCAGCCGGCAGCGTCAAGTCCCAATTGGAAAGAGGATCGGCGAGGTACGCGTTGTACCAACAGCCTTGCCGATCACGGCGACTCATTCCCTGAAACTGCGCTTGCCAGCGCTTTCGCATGAGTGACGCCATTGGACCTCTAAGTTACAGTTAACAACAACCGTAACTTAAGTTGCCCAGGACATCGCGCTTATTGTTGGCGCACACATGGCGGCCAAACATCGAACGGGTTGCGCTTGGCCTGGCGGCCGCCGCCTACGGGATCAACAACGTGGCTCTAGTTGGGCCCTCGGCTGCCAGAGCACACGGGGCTATCCCCCGTGCCATGGGAATAGCCACCGTGTCGTACCCGTCGACCCGACCGCGAGACATCGAGACGATCGTGGGCACCGTGCGCACGTATCGTCGTTCGATCGACCAGATGGATGTCGTACAGGTGCGCAATGATCTCGTACATGGCCTCGTCACGAGCCGGGAACTGACCATGCTCGATCTCGCAAGCAAAGCACCGAAATGGCCGCTACCGGACAACGAGCGCCTTGAAGCAATCCACCTGCTGGCAACTCGAGCCGACTCGAGCCTCATTGACGAATTGGCGACATCGTTCCGGAAGCAATCATCTCGCCGGCGACTCAGTCAACTTCTGGAGCCTCATGATCACTGACTCCGAGATATGGGAGCACGCCGAACGACATGGCGTGCCCGAACTCCAAATCAGACGGGACTGGGTGATCAGCCATGTTCTGCCCTCCTTGGCATCAATACAACAGCAAACGCCAATCGTTTTCCACGGTGGCACCGCACTGTGTCGCACGTGGTGTCTTGACCTGCGGCTATCCGAAGACATCGACCTGTCCGCCAAGGAAAAGGAATCCGTTGGCTACCCCTGGCCCTAAAAACGGGAAACTGGCGGGCTCCACCGAAGCAAGACCCACCAGTTTCCAACGATTTTTAGAGTGCGCCATGAGGGACTTGAACCCCCGACCCCCTGCGCGTCATGGACCAAAGGGGCGTTCGTGGCTGTTCGTTGGTGTGCCGAAATCGTTGTATTTGCAACGATTTCGGAGAGCTGCGGTTCGGCGCTATTCGCAGAAGTTCGCGCCCGTTGGCTACCCGTTTGGCTACTGCGCTGGTGAGCACAGCTAGCGCCTTCGCACAGCCCTCGTATAGGGTCACTGACCGATGGGTTCTCGCACATCCGCTTCAGTCCTGCTCGCGATTTCCATAATCTTGAACCTCGTCCTACTCGTCTTTTGGATCGCAAGCGTCGACTTTGGAGATGCACGCTGGGGGACTTGGGGACAATGGGCCGGTGCAATTGCCAGTTTCCTCGTCGCTGGCGTAGCACTCGGGGTCGCGCTCGCGTCGAGACGCTCAGATCAGCAGCGCGAGCAAGCCGCGCTGGACCAGGCGGCTATCGACTCTCATCGCGAACGCTGGGCGATGGCCGCTGACTTGGGCACAGACCTTTGGGTAGCGATCGATACACGATTGGCCGGACAGCTCGACATAGAAGGCCGAATGGACTCTCTTCTACGGCGTATCAATACGGTTATGCGAATCTCAGCGGCTCACAAAGATGATGACCTCGATACTTATCTTTGGTTCCTGTGCTCCCGTGCTTTCCAGCCCCTTGCCTTCGTGCTCGACGAATCGGAGACCCCCATTCCAGAGACCGCCGACTTGCTCGATGAGAGACAGCTCCTTCTCAACGACATGACCATTGATGCCGAAGCCAACCGACTGATTCGTACCGATGGGCAACTCCATCCGTCTATCAACATCACGGAAGCTCACGGACTGAACGACGACCTAATCGATGACAACTATCCGACGGCGCTCCCCGAATACGAGGACGAACACGACGATGGAACCCAGAGCAGCGCAACCGCATTGAGTCTGTACTCAAAGTTCAATTCGATCGTTCAGTCGATGCGGCAGGTCTTTACGAGACAGTGAACTCTCTGTTCTAGTCCTTCTTCCTTTGTTGGATCTGCTGCGTTTTGTATCTCTCCGATGCTTGCCATTGTGGCTCTCGAGCCCGTGGAATCGGTAGCAGCTTAGTGAGTCTCTCCTCTCCTCTTCTCGTCCCACTTCGAAGAAATCTGCCGGCCATCACCGGTCACATCGATCCGCAACACCCCGACGAGGCTCGGGTCTGGGTCAAAGGAGAAATCGGCCGATCTACTTGTGTCTGGAGCGCTGATGCCACTGTCGGACGTTGGTCGACGCATGGCTGCTCTTAGCGTCATGCACGCCGAGAACGGGCATCCGTCGCCGACAGAGCACCCGCAGGTGCGCAAGCTACTGCGAGGGAGCCGACGAATGAACGGCACCGCTCCAGTCAGCAAACGAGCACTGACCAAGCCCGAGCTGAGCCGCATGATCGCTGCAACCGGCGACGACCTCGCCGATCTACGAGACCGAGCGTTACTGCTCGTCGGCTTTGTCGGCGGACTTCGACGCTCTGAGCTAGTTGGCATCAATGTCGGGGACCTCACTCTTGGCCCCGCTGGCTATGCACTCAAGATCCGCCGTTCAAAGACTGACCAAGAAGGCGCTGGTCGCACCGTTGCACTCCCCTACTCGACGGATCTTTCGCTCTGTCCCGTGACTGCTGTTAGCGATCACTGAAAACTGACATTCACGATCATTGAAAACCGACATGGGTGTCGGGGTCTTCTGGCCGGCATCCACCACCCGAATGGGTGGCTCCTCCAGCGTGTCAAGCGACCAAGCACGACACAGCTGAAAAAGCCGCTCTCCATGATGTCCCAGGAGACGTACGTGAATATCAATGATCTGCATAGGCAGGGTTGGACGATCCAAGAGATCGCCGCCGAGACTGGCTGGCATCGGACCACGATCAGCAACTATTTGAAGAACGGCCCGCCGCCGGCGACTCGGGTGACCGAGCCGACGGTGATGACCGACTATTGGCTCGGGCGCATCGTGACGATGTTGGAGTCATGGCCGAGGATGCAGTCGGTGAGCATCCACAACAAGCTCGCCGCATCCGGGTTCGAGGGTTCCTATCCAACAGTGGTCAGAGCGGTGCGCGATATACGCGGTCCGCGATTCCGGGCCGCTGATGCGGTGTCGGTTCCGATCTTCACCGACCCTGGTGAGGAAGCCCAGTTCGATTTCTGCGACCTGCCATCGTGGGCGGCCCGGTTCGGTTGGCAGATCGACCTGGTGTGTTTCGGGATGATCTTGTCGTGGTCGCGGTGGCGGATGTGGTGGTTCACCACGTCGCAGGACCGCCATCACACCGTCGAAGGCATCGCCCGATTCTTCGACCAGATCGGCGGTGTCCCGGCGACATGTCGCACCGACCGGATGGGCGCACTCGGCCGATCGCAGGGCCGCCGCTTCGTGCTGCACACCCCAACAGTTGGTTTCGCCGCCCATCACAGCACGAACATTGCGTCGTGTCAGGCCGGCGACGCGAAACGCAAAGGCAAGGTCGAGCGGCCGTTCCGATCATTGCAAGAGACCTTTCTGCCTGAGGTCGAATACGACGGCATCCCGGTCGATCTCCAGGACCTGAACCGTCGCGCCGCGGTGTGGCTCGACGAGCGGGTCCATGCCGTCGAATCACGCACTACCGGTGAAACACCAGCCGCCCGGCTCGCAGTTGAGCGCGAGTTCCTCGGCCCAGTGCCCAGGGTCCGGTTCGACTCGGACTATGTCGAGGTCCGTCGGGTCCACAACGTGTTGCCATTCGTGTCAATCGACGCGAACCGTTACTCGGTGCCGCCCGAAGCGTTGGGCCACAAAGTCGAGATCCGCCGCAAAGTCAACGGTGTCACCGTGCAGATCCGCCTCGCCGGCCGACTCATCGCGACCCATCGGCTCGTGTCAGGACGGCGGGTCGATGTGTGGAACCCGGGCCATCGCTCCGCAGCCGAAGCCCTCGCGCTCGGCACAACCGCTACTGCCCGACCCGACCTGCGACTCATCGCCAACGATGCACCGGCTGTTGAGCGGCTCGAGCTCGAAGGCGACTACGAAATCGCCCCAGGCCACCCGTCAGGTGTTTGGCGACTACGTGTCGGTGTACAACTTCGCTGACTCGATCCGTGATGGCGCAACCGTGCCGCTGTTCTACGAGAACCGCATCCCGGAGCTTCAGCTCACGAACGAGAATTTCGATGAGGAACTAGAAGAGCTGCTTAATGAAGCCGCTCTCGACGAGGCACAAGAAAAGGCGGTCTCGCGTCGCTTCTCACAACAACTCCAGCTGATCAAACGGCCGCAGCGCTTAGAAGAGATTGCTGTAGATCTTGTCGCCCATTTCGCTAACCGCGGCTTTCTTGGCAAGGGCATGTATGTCGCCATCGACAAGGAAACAGCCGTGCGTATGCACGGCCTGGTCTCGGCTGAATGGCAGCGCTACATCGAGAAACTGGCTAAACGGCTTGCGACGCTTTCTGAAGCGGAGAAGACGCCGGTTCGTGAACAGATCGAGTGGATGACAGCGACCGAGATGGCGGTCGTGGTCTCGACAGCACAGAACGAGGCAGCGGACATGGCCGAAGTCGGCCTTGATATTGAACCGCATCGCCGCAAGATGAATAGCGAAGATCTCGACTCGCGGTTCAAGGACGCAGACGACGCGTTCCGGTTGGTGTTCGTTTGCGCAATGTGGCTGACCGGCTTCGATGCGCCATCGACCTCGACGCTGTATCTCGACAAGCCGATGCGCAACCACACGCTGATGCAGACAATCGCTCGTGCGAACCGGGTGTTCTCCGAGAAAGAGAACGGCCTGATCGTCGACTACATCGGCGTGTTCCGCAACCTGGAAAAGGCCCTCGCCATCTACGGTGCTGGTCCCGGCGACTCGGGCGGTTCTCTCATTCAGCCGACCGATGAGCAGCGTGCTGTGCTAGCCGAGGTTCTCTCGGGGGTCGACACGTACCTAGCGAACAACGATGTGTCGCTGCCGGAACTTGAAGCCGCCCGTGGACTGGACTTCGTAGCGCTACAGGCGGCAGCTGCTGAGTTTCTGCTGATTGATGAGGCGACCCGCAAAGGGTTTGTGGCCGTGGCGAACCAGGCCCGCCGGATCTACAAAGCACTCATGCCGGACCCGGCAGCGTTAGAAGCCACGCAGCGAGTTGCAGTCGTGCGTTCCATCGCCAACAAGATCGCAGCCGCATCTGAGGTTCCTGACATCTCCGACGTCATGGATGGTGTGTCGGCGCTGCTCGATCGTTCTGTTGGGACACGTGAGTACATCATCCGGGCGTTGGGCGACGAACAGTCTCTCATTGATCTCAATGCGATCGACTGGCAACAACTGGCGATTGAGTTCGACGGGAATGAGCGCCAGGCTGCGAAGGCAGCATCTGAGCACCTGGAGATAGAGATCGACCAAGCGGTTCGCAGGAACCCGACGTTGGCGTATTCGGCCGACAAGTTTCGCAAACTGATCGATGACTACAACGCAGGCACCCTGAACGCTGAAGAGGAGCTTCGACGTCTCGTAGAGCTACGCGGAGCGCTGGACACTCACCAGATGCGTGTGGTCGAAGAGGGTATGAGCGAGGCCGAGCTAGCGGTCTTTGACCTGCTGACAAAACCGGCCCCCGATCTTTGCCGCCGGTCACTCAAAATCCCCAGGTGTTGTCGGCGGATTCCACTGGTCGTTGCTACGCATGATGTAAGGAGTAGCAATGAAGAACAGTTCCCGTGGCCGTCCCGGTCGACAGCCGATGGTCGAGAAGCAGAAGCTGTATGTGCGGTTGATTCGTCAGGGCGTGTCGAACTCGGCGGCGTGTCGGGAGTTGGGGATCGATCGCAAGACTGGGCATTGGTGGAAGAACGGTGGGGTGATCACGCGTAATGGGGTCACGCGGGTCGTTGAGCCGATCGTCGATCAGAGACCAGCGCCAGCTGAGTCTGGCCGTTATCTGAGCGAGGACGAACGGGTCGCGATTGCTGATGGGGTCCGCGCCGGGCGATCTGCGCGCTCGATCGCCGAGGGATTGGGCCGAGCTGTGTCGACTGTGTGCCGGGAGCTGAAACGAAACGAGGTGCAGGGCAACTACCAGCCACATGCAGCGCATCAGCTGATGCTGGGTAGGCGGCCCCGACCCAAGCCTCGTCGCCTTGAGACCGACGCCGAGCTGCGGGCGCTTGTGCAGCACTACCTCGACAAGCGCTGGAGTCCCGAGCAGATCGCGCACGAACTCGACGACAAGCACGGACACAGCATTGCTGTGGAGACCATCTACCAGGCCCTCTACAGCCCGCATCGTTGCGTGGAACGAGAGGCACGCAACGTGTTACGCACCGGGCGGCCTCACCGACGCCCACGCCGTCGCGGGGATCAGCGACGGCCAAGATTTGTGGTGCCGATCACGATGATCGAGCAGCGACCAGACGAGGTCCTTGACCGCGAGGTGGCTGGTCATTGGGAGGGCGATTTGATCGTCGGAGCGTTCAACCGTTCCGCTATCGGCACGCTGGTTGAACGAACCACGCGCTACACGATCCTGATCCACCTAGCGGGCGCCTCTCGTGCAGCGACGTTGCGTGATCAGCTCATTGCTACCTTCGACGCCCTGCCCGCTGTTGTCCGCCAATCCTTGACATGGGACCAGGGCAACGAGATGTGCTTCCACCACGTCGTCGCTGAAGCGACTGCGATGCCAGTGTTCTTCTGCCACCCGGGATCGCCATGGGAACGGCCGAGCAACGAACACACCAACGGGCTCCTACGCGACTACTTCCCGAAAGGCACTGACCTCAGCATCTACACCCCAGCCGACCTCGCAGCCGCCCAGGACGAACTCAACCACAGACCACGCAAGACCCTCAACTGGCAAACACCACACGACCTGTTCGCTACCATCCTCAACAAGCCCGTGTAGCCACCACCGCTGGAATCCGCCGACTAGAACTGGGGACTTTCACGTGACTACAGGCATCTTACCGACGCAGAGCTTCGCAAGGTTCGCAGCGCTGCAAAGGATCTACTCGACGAGGTTGAGGACAAGCTCGTGCTCGACTGGAAGAAGAAGGAGTCAAGCCGCGCTGGCGTGCGAGTCGCTATCCGCAGCGTTCTTGATGAGGGGCTGCCCGATGCGTACGGACCTGAGATCTTCGACGACAAACGGCATCAGATTTACGAACTGTTGTATTCGAACTATGGCAACGATGGTCAGAGTGTCTACGACGACAGCGAGGCGCTGGCACCTAGGCCGACCCTGACGATGCCGAAGACTGTTGAAGAGGTCAACGACCGCCACATTCATCGAGCGCAGGTCGATCTCGCATGGCACGTGAAGATCTCAGAGCTCGCTTTCGGCGAAGCCATGTCGGCATGGGACGCATCAGTCCCTGAACTGATTAGCAACGACGGGAACCGGGCCGTCGAATTCAAGCAGACTGCCCGTTGGAACGTTCGTGAGCAGAAGAAGGACAAGCTTATGGAAGACATCGTCGCCAAGACCGTGGCCGGTTTCGCCAACACCAATGGCGGCACCCTGCTCGTTGGTGTGCACGACGACAAGTATCCCGTGGGCTTAGAGCACGACCTCGCTCTGGTCAAACCACCAACGCCAGACGGGTACGTCAACTGGATGGACACGATGCTTGAGAATCGCTTCGGGTTCATCTTCGTCAAGATCGTCACGATCTCAACCGAACAAGTCGATGGTCACGACGTCTGCCGCATCAACGTGCCCAGAGCCGCTGAGCCGATGTGGTCCACGTTCAAGGACACCGAGAAGCTTTTCGTTCGCCGCAACAACTCAACCCGAGAAGTCCCTGCCGACGAGATTGACTCCTTCATCGCTGAGCGGTTCGGGCCAGACCAGGCAACCGCAGGTGAAGAAACGTGACGGCGGAACAACCACCCGACACACCACCATCATCGCAGCGCTGTCAACTCTCCCACGGGATGTGACGCTCTCCACCTAATAGTGCACCGAGCGCTTCAATCAAGTTCGCCCTTAGCCGTGAAGGGGAACTTGTACCTGCACGATCTCTCCATTGACGACTTGCAATCCCCGCCCGGCGCGATGATCGTTTGTGAGCTCCGCCGCGAGTCGCGACAGGCCGAACGCGTTGCCGTCCATCGCACTTCTTGGAGCGAGTAGGAGAGCCGAGCGCGGCGGATTCGACTTCAGCAACTCGTGCCGACCAGCGAAGTATGCAGTCGGACCAGCGAAAACGAGCGCACGAGGGGGGCCCTCTTGCATGAACGACCTGAGCGCTTCAAGGTCAGGTTCCCATTTATGAACATCATCAATGCACAAAATACTTGGGGTCGGACCAGCTCGTTCCAGCTCGCTCAAATCGGCGATAAGCGTGCCGTCGAATTCGGATGAATTCAACGGAGACCGTCTTGACCCAGTCGCTCCAAACACCATCCAGCCACGCCGCATCATGAGAGCGGTCGCGACTAAGAGTGCGTTGCTCCTACCACTCTTGGCCGGCCCCGCTATCGCAAAGCATGGTCCGTCCTCTTCGACGTCCAACCACTCGATTTGTTCGGTGTCGGTATTGACCGCGAACGCAATCGGAAGGTGGATCAGTGGATCAGGATCGCTCGGAACTACTTCGCTCGCAGCGAGCGGCCACGGAACCTCCCGGACAAGAGTCGGACCTCTGCTTTCCCGGTGTTCCTGTCGGAGTCGTTCCGCGAGACATCGCAAGAATTCCGATCGCGGAACATCGGGGCACTCCGGGAGATCAGCAAATTGAATAAGAGCACCCGTTCGGCTACATGCGGCCCGACCTGTTTGATCAAGACCAGCTCGAACATCTGTCGCCACCCCCAAAGGTCCGTAGACAGATCGGTCATTACAACGGAACACAAATCGCCGCCCAATCTCAGTGCCCAAACGAGTGTGGGCAAGCCCGGGGGTTCCGGTGAGAAGCACGCGAACGCCCGTCCCCTGCGACTCGGCAATCAGGTTCATCAAGGGTGCCATTACCAGGCTTTGCTCGTTTGCCTGCGTGGCGACGAGTCGATGCGCCCCGTGCACTACGACAAGAATCTCAGGCAGAACAGCGCCGTGTCGAATCGCTTCTGACGCATTCGAATGGCCGGACTGGCGCAAGCTCGCCTTTTGGATCGCGGCCACCTCTCGCAGATGCTTCACCATTCTCAGGCTGAGCGACTCGTCGCGCTCTGCGAGTCCTCCGCAATGCGGAAAGCCCGCCAGAAGATTCAACCCATCGCTCAGGAAGTCCAGTACATAGAGTTGAAAGGCTTTGGGCGACCTGCGGACCATCGCCGATACGAGAGCGGACTGCATAAACCGCCCAATCTCAGCATCCTGAGCCCCGACGAACAAGAGGTTCGGTCCGTACGGCTCAATGGCCGCTGTCGGTTGACTTTGTCGGTCAGGGTCGTCAAGAATGCCAATCGACCACGGGTCCTCTGTTCTCTCAAGAACCTCAATGAGGTCCAGGCCGGATGGAAGTTCTTTGGGCCAGGGGATCGCGGACCGGACCCAACCACTCGCTGCTGCGGCGGACCGAATGACTTCGATCGCTGCATACATATCGGTATCTTTAGCCGGCGGGTCCTTCTTCCGTTCCTCGATCTGCATCGTTGCCAACGCACCCGGCGGAGTCAGCCGCACCGTGACTGGTGACAGCTCGCCATCGACACGGCCCGGAAGCGGACCAGCGATTCGAGCGCCTTGAAACTCGCGGACGGGCCCACCCTTCGAGCGCCAGAAGGCCCGACCGATAAGACCCCCTGGAATGGACGCAGCTTCGCCAGACCCAAGCACAACCTTGCTGTGGGCGACTTCCTCGACCCGGAAACAGATCCTCAGGCCGGCGTTGACGGCGATCTGGGAAGGAAGTTGATTCTCAAAGCTCTGTGTCGCCAACAACAAGTGCACACCAAGACCGCCACCGATCCTCGTAATCCCAGCGAGAGCATCGAGACTCTCTTTGCCCTCCGGGCTGCTCAGAAGCTCGCTGAACTCATCGACGACGACCAGTAGTCGTGGAAGGGGCTTTAGCGACGGTTGTTGGGATCGAGCAGATCGGTATGCATCGAGGTTCGCCGCCCCCTGCGCTTGCATCATTAGCTGGCGTCGCTGGAGTTCCGCCTGGATCAGCCGAATAGTTCGAAGAAATGCTGCAACGTCATGGTTCGTTGACAGATCGATTACGTGCGGCAACCGAGCGGAGAGATCATGATCAACACCGCCCTTAAAGTCAACGATCACGATCGAGAGATCGTCGGGATGATGCCGGGCTGCAGCCGATATGAAAAGCGTCTTTAAGAACTCGGTCTTTCCCGACCGCGTTGAACCTCCGATGAGGGCGTGGGGTCCGTCGCTCATGAGGTCTATCTCGGTCGGAAGTCCTCCAAATCCGCCAACTGGCAACCGTGCGTCGTGCTCGCCTTGCTGCCACGCTTGAACGAGTCGGCCTGAGTCCTTGAGATCAACTGGGGCGTCAATCAGATCAACGAGTCTGATTTCAGCGCTATCTAGATCGACCGAATTCCGACCCGATGGGGATTCCAAGGCACCCAATGCTTGGCATACATCTACAAACGTTCGTTCCTGCATCTCGCAGGCGTTCAGATCGTCGACTTCGGGCTGGTGACGGCTTACAAACGTCGATCCTAAATCAGGCGGGCCAAGAACCAACTCCCCCTCGGCACCCTCTGGGACCATGACCGCATCTAGGACAACGCCCACGATGCCAGCAGCAGGGCCATCGACAAGCAGATCCCGAAGCTCAGCGACTCCGATTGTGTGAGCCCCATCAATGAGCACCACATGAACCGGGTGGCCTGCATGAGACTCGGAGTCGGAGTTGTTGCGGGCGCGAATTTCAGCTCCGAGAGTCTCCATGCCGCGGCGACGCTCGTGCTCTGATACATAGATTCGGTTGAGCTCATCACCAAGCGCTGTGTGAGGCAGAAAGCGCGCCGCTTGCCAGGCCTCGGCTGAGTCCTCTGTGGCGAACACTGAGACCTGAAGGTCATCGGGCGACTGCGAGACCGCAAGGTCTACGAGAAGAGCGCGGCCCGTCGCACGCACTCGCTCAACGGGCCCTCGGACCGACAACGGACCTGCCGAGACCAAGCTATGGCCTACGACCATCTTCCACTGCGTTGCCGTCTTGTCGGTCACGTCTGGGTCGCTGCGTCCTGACGACTCGATCGCGGACTTTCGATCGGCCAAGCCGAGTGCGAGCCGACAGAAGTCGGCGTCGCGACGCGAACGCTCCCAAATACGTTCATGGACCAAAGCGGCTAGAAGCGAGGAGAGCCCCGGTGGGGCACCTACCCAACGATCCCGACGAAGTTCTTCGGTCCGGTTCGCTCCGAGCTCGCGTTCGAATCGATCCAGCGCAACCTTGTACTCTGCGAGGTCCTCTGACTCTTGGCGTTCTTGGATTTTGCGCCGCCGCACTCCGTCGACCGCATAGAAAATTGGACCGATAGCGATCACTGCCAGAAAGATGTAGCGCCCGGTTATCAAGGCCATTCCGACGGCAGAAATGATCGGGATCGCGAACGCCGCGAGAGGGCGCCGCATAGCGGCATTTTGTGTAGTGGGTTTGGCTGGTCGATCGACCGAACTCGGTAGTGGGAGAAGTGCATCGCGGAATCGTCGCTGAAAGTGATTTGTCGCGCCAGACTTGCGGGGTCGGGCTGGCAGATCGTCTTGATCGACGTGCACGAAAGCAAATGTCGAAGAACCCGCCGCAATGTACGCTCCGGGGCCGGCGGAAACCGGACCTTCGATCCGTTGGCCCTCAACGTCGGTGCCATTGGTGCTTTCGAGGTCCTCGACAAACGCCGTTGTCGAATCAACACGGACCCTGAAGTGGTGCCACGACAACGTGTCATCCGCCACGGGCAAACCAACAGAGTCGTCGCGCCCGACGGTAATCCAATCTGTTCCAAGCAGTTTCCATCGACCAGTATCTGGTCCGGCGACAACGACGAGATAGTTGCCAGGTGACGCTGGGGGTCTAATCTGCCCCCCGAGTACTGATCCTTGAAGCAAGTGGCTGGTGGCTAGCGGTTCCAGCTCCCGCAACCCAAAATTTTGTGAGTGTTGGATGCCGAAGCGCTGCAGAACCTCGAACAGATCGCCACACGTGGCATCTTCCTCCGCATGAACGACAGCAGCGTGGTCTCGACCCGACTGGTCCCGAACATCAATTCGCCAGGTGGTCATTCAGCTAGGGATGCCGATGTTTAGTATCTGCGGCTGCAAGCAGCCGTTCTACCGATGCGACTACTTGGTGCCCATAGCTCTGAGGCGTGTTCGGGCGCTGTGAAGGCGCTGGGTGGACAAGCGGGTGCGGCTTCGCTTCTTCTCGCGGCGCGAACTGTTCTCGAATTTTCGATATCAGGCGATCATCAACTGACTCAGGTTCACTCACCGTCAACTCCGGCCTTGGTGTCACTGTCCACCGCGAATGTTGGGTCACCAGGGTAGAGAACTCGCAGGGACTCAGCGATTGCCTGAAAGAGTGTCGAAAAGCTCCCTGACTCTTCAAGATTTGGCGTGCCGAACTGAAGCGTTACGAGCCCTTCGCCCTCTGCGACGGGAATGAGGTAGGACTCGGTATATAGCTTCAATTCTTCAGCGGCCACCAACGAAGAACTCAAGAGTCTTCGAAGTCGCACAGCCCGGAGTTCTCGCAACATGACTTCTTCGGGAGGCTCAATCCACGAGTACGACCCTGCCGAGTCTTCGGAATCGTCGCCGTTCTCCATGGCCGCAATAATCGACGCCGTGCCGAACCGAGTCGACAACGACAATTCCTGTCGGGATCGAGATGAGAGGACCATCGAGGCAAGTACGAGTTCATCGCTGTCCGCTGCCACTCGACCGATGTATGAACTGAGACTGAGAATCGACTCCTGCCGAGCGAACCAAGCCAAGCGAGCGAGCATCAATTCGGCTTGGCGCTGTTGTGCCCGCGAAACCCCTGCCTCGGCCAGGTCTGAGATCATTTTGTCGACCATTGCCCCACGAAGTTTTTGATCGAGTGGAATATCTGTCCACTGTGGCGGCAGAGCAATCGCTATCGAATCCGGAAGGCCCGTCATAGTGTCGAATCCTCGCCCCGGAACGGAACGAGTACATCTCGTTGGTTCGAGACGGGACCGGTCGGGCTTGAGTAGGGCAATACGAAGCAGTGGGCTGGATCGCTATTTGGGGTCAGAGTCCAATTCGGTGCTGGCGGTGTCAGGCTTGGCCCAAGCCAACACGGAGTCCCTTCACGCCAAGATCCGTCATTCCTGTCAGTGTCTCCGACCGGTTCAGCGCTGGTAGCTGATGTACCGTTGGGGGACGGCTCGCTCCAGTTCCGGACCAGCCCACCGCCAAACTTCCACAGGTCCTTTGCAGGGTCCACAAGCTCATTTGCAGCGTCCAATCGCGTCGCCCATTCCAACATTTTCGGGAAGGCAGATGGCGCAATGCGTCCTGCTTTCGCCGCAGAAACGACGATTCTTTGAAATGGCACCCGACTTAGCGCAAGGAAGGCGATGTCCACGGCAACCTCGCCCCATCCGACCCGACCATGCGACGCAAGCGTTGCACCGGTTGCGACCTTCAGGAGTGCGAAGAACGCAGACACCTGCAAGAGGACCGGCAAGGCACCCAACAGGAGCGGGATGATCGTGCCCCCAGTCCCGACTACAAGAGCAAGAACTATCACGGCAGCGATGAACACACCGATCGCGAGCAAAATGACGTCAAGCACTTCGTAGAGCACTTCCAACGCAAACAAGATGTGTTCTGAAAGCTCATCCATCCACGTGATCGCGTCCAACGCGACAGAGCCGAGCTTCTCTAGAAAGCCTGGGTCCGACATCGACCACAGATCAACTTGTTCGAGACACCCCGCTGTGAAGTCGTTGAGCTCATGTTCGTCGGCGCCGAGAGCATCGAGCTGAGTCTCAGACTGACCGAGGGCTCGCTCGGCGCTTTCGAGGCCACCAACCGCCGACCGATGTTCCCAATCGGCGTCCTGGCGTCGAGTACTCCAGTAGTTATAGAGAGAAGGGTCTGTGCTCGATGCACCAGTTGAGTGCATGTACTCGATCTGGCTTTGTGCCCAATCTAGTTCGCCAATTGCCACGTCGAGTCGCTGGTCTGCGGTTCGAGCGTCATTCCAGTTCGTGTGGGCGCGTGCCACGGCAGACTTCGCCGCCGACCTGAGATCCTCCAGCTTGAATGCGTGAGATTCAAAGATTCGAGCGACTTGATCGGCCACTACAGCGACGTCTGCAACGCGATCGCGTACCAAGACGACTTTGCGCCGGTACTCTTCCGCTGCCTCACCGGCAAAGTGGTCAGGGCCCTTAAGCTGTTGGAAGGTACCAGCGACTGCTTGGACGCTGCGCTCAACATCTCGATAGCGCTGCGCCAAATGCTCGAACTCGGAAGGCAGTCCGACAACCGGCGATCCTCCAGATGCCGGGTTCCTACCGACCATCAGACATCATCATCTCGCAAATTCCTGTAGCTGCTCCGCCTGGGTGCTGTCCGCCTCTTCGAACGACGCCATCACGTTCCGAACGGACACGGCCAGTACGTTTAGCTCCTCGCCCAATTCTTCTCGCCGTTCGTCCCAACGACCTTCAAACTCACGGTGAGCGGAATCGACCTTTGGAGCGGACGATAGAGAACCCCGGATAGCCGAGATATGGGAAATTTCCGCCGCCAAGTCGTCCAAGTCAGCTGCAACCCCGAGGAGAAACTCTCTGTTGACTCGGATTATGTCCATCAGTTACACAAGTAGGCGCTTCAGCCGCCTGCTAGCTGCCCGGCGATCTGCTGATCAGTGTCTTCAATAATGTTGGCGGCCTGGTTAAGGAATTCACCGAGGGAATCAAGGCTGGTCATCATCTGATCAGCTGATCCTTTCCACTCAGCGAACGCGTTTTCAAACGCCGTAGCCGATTGGCCGGTAAACGCATCCGCCAGATTCCCAAGATAGTCGCGCAGCCCGTCCATCTGTTCCTGAACGGTCGTGCCTTCATCCTTGACGTGGGTAGCCATCTCGCGGGCTTCGTCTGCCCTCAGCTTAATCTCAGCCATATTTCTCTTCCTTCGCTAAAGAACTACGTCAGAGAACAGTCGTAATCGCCCGCCGACGGGCTGACGATACAGCAATTAGACCAGCGGGTCAATTGTTGAGACCACCCGCAGACTTCCCTGCCGGCAGTCGCCAATACCGGCTGCCACCAAGTCCTAAGGGTCGTCGGCACGCTCCCGACAGGACCTTCGAACTTGGCGCCCCTTTCGCTACTCCCGACATGCAAGATTGTCGAAGTAGAGAGGGTTCGCCCAAGCGGTGGTCGGGCTCCCTTGCACACCGGCAATGATTGCGTAGCCATTCACGGGTCCGGTCAGTCGAACGTAGAGACCGAGGCTTTGCGGGTAGGGGTTCCCCGGATACAGAGCTGGTCCGGTGGTCCAGGCCACAGCCGTCGCGCTTTGGCCAGGGCCCAACCCTCCGACAACCGCACCCCCGGGCGTGCTCCTAATGGAAGCGCCAGGAAGATTGGGATCCATCGTCTGGCCATAGACAGTCCACGAACTTTGAGGGCAATCAGGGTCGATCGTCTCAGAAGCACTCCAGCTGCTCCATGATCCGCAGCCAACCGTGTTGCACGCTCGAGCTCTGGCTCGATAGGAGCCTGAAGACAGACTCGACCACGCTTTGCTGCGGCTCGTACCATTGTTGGAAGTCGACCCTGGATCTCGGTCAACTTCGTAACGTGTCACGCCGTAGTTAGACGCCACCCCCGACTGGGACGTGCACGGCACGGTGACGACCCCCCAGCTGGCAGTGAGCGAGTTGTTGCTCTGATTCACACTCGTCCAGGTAGGACGCGGTGCTTGCGGCGGCGTCCCACAAGTCAGGCGACTTACACTTCCGCACGTCGACGAAACGCCGATCTCGTTGCGAGCGCGGATTCGGAACGTGTAGTTCGTGTTCTGCGACAGCCCGCTTCGTGTTCCTTGCGTACCTGAAGTGAAGGCCCCCCACGATCCGCTGTTCACCTGGAGCTCATATCCCTGCGGACTACCGCCGTTGAAGTTCGCTGCGCTCCACTGCAACGCCACAGAGGTATGGCCAATGGATGTCGACGTCAAACTCGATCCGCAAATCGGCAAACCAGCCGGCGTCACGCCGTTCGTCCTCACCCACGCCGACGGCCCAATAGCGTTGTTGGACCGTATATCGAACGCATACAACGTGCCATTCGTCAGGCCTGTGACGGTCTTCGTTCCGGGAGCGTTGTGTAGCGTTCCATTGCCCGATGAACCAGCAATTCGTGTGTCGTAGTGGGTGACTTCGCAGCCTCCATCACTTCCCGGCGCTGTGAAGCTGACATCTGCGGTCCGGTCGCCCCGCACTGCGCTGCCTCCGGTCGGAGCGCCTGGTGTTGTGCAAGCAGGGAGCGGCGCGGACCAACCGGACCAGGGTCCTGGCCCATCACGGTTGATGGCCCGAACACGAAACTCGTACTCGACGCCGTTGGGCAGACCAGACCAGAAGTAGGAGTTCGAATTAGCGCCAGACACCTTGATCGTTGAGCCGCCTCGCTGCTCAACGTCGTACTCGGTGATCGTGTCACCACCGTCAGCGGAGACTGGGACAGCTGACCAGTGGACCTCAAGGATGCCGCTGGCAGTGGCTCCGATCAATCCGGCCCGAGTGGTGGTCCCGATTGCTGGCGCTGCCGGAATTGTCGATGGATGCTCCGGAGCCGAAGCATTTGACCATTCCGACCAGCCAGCGAGGTTGCGGGCTCGAACCTGGAAGGTGTAGTCAGTGCCGTTTGTGAGCCCCGTCCATGGGAACTCCGTGTCGATGGACGACTGGGTGATGCCGCCGCCAATACGCAGCTCGTACTCTTCAATTGCTGAGCCTTCGTTGACTGGCACGTTCCAGCTCACATCAAGCTGCTTGTCTCCATGGCTCACCTGGACCGGAGAGGGTCGCTCGGGCACGCGATCCGGACGACATGCAAGCGAGGAGTCTGACCACTCTGACCAGCCAGCAGCGTTCTCAGCGCGAACTCGGAATGTGTATTCAATCCCGTTCGTGAGGTCGTTCCAGATGTAGCTGTTGGCAACCGGCAGCGCCTGTGTTCCCCCTTGGTCATGATCGAGTTCGTAGCCAGCGACTGCTGCCCCGTTGTTTGCCGGGGTTGTCCAAGTGAGGTTTGCGAGGGTGGAGTCCGGCGAACACACGGGAGGACTCGGCTTATCCGGACGACCAGTCACCTCGACGTTTGCGACGCCGGAAGATTCGCGTGTCGGGACATTTCCGGCATCCCGGATCGTGTAGGTGAAGGTTGCGGTTCCAAAGAACGTTGGCTCAGGATCGAAGGAAATGACCTGACCGGCAGCCGACACCGCACCATCAGAGGTTGCTCCGGGATCAAAGATTGTGAGCCCTTCACCGATCGGATCTAGATCGTTGGCTAGTACCGGAATCTCGACTTGTTGTCCCTGCAATGTTGTCGCGGCATCGTCGACCGCCTGGGGTAGCGGTCGATCGGGGTCAACGACGGCGATCGCGACCGTGCCCGTTGCGCTCTCGCCCATTCGATCGGTCACCGAGTAGCTCAGAGTCGTGGACTCGCCCGACGCGCTCACGGCTGCGCTGACGGTGGCGGCGACGTCGCTTGTTTGGGTCGCGGTCACAGCTCCACTTGGCGTCCCAACGAGTTCAAAGGTCAGCTGTTCATCGGCATCCGGATCCGATACGAGTGCAGCGAGATCAATCACTTCGCTATTTCCAGCAGGCAGATCGAGTGTCGAATCGCTCGCTGTCGGGGCTTCGTTCTGAGCTTCGGTGACCACGATCGCGACGGTTCCAGTCGACGTCTCCCCGTCGGGGTCTGCCACAGTCCATTGGGCTGACGTAGTGCCCGCCTCCGACTGATCACTCGCCGTAACACGCAGTGTGGAACCCTGGATACTGGACGAGAGGTTCTGTCCTGGTGCACCCTGAACCGACCACTGCAGGTCGTCTCCATCAGGGTCCTCGCTGAGCGTCGCGAGATCAATTGTCGAATCAACGGCTGGTGCACCGTTACGAGGGACTTGGACCTCAAGCGAACCGTCGACAGCGATTGGCGGACGGTTCGGCTGCGCCTCAACAAAAACAGTGACTGCGGCGGACACGTCGTGCCCCACCTGATCCGACACATCGAAGGCAAAAACCGCAGGCCCGTCGAAGCCGTCATCCGGGGTAAATCTAATTTGCAATATACCTTCGCCAGCGTCGATCACTTGCGGTGTGCCGTTGGTGCTGCTCGAACAGCACGAGTACAGGAGTGGGTCGCCGTCGGGGTCAGTTGCGAGAGACGCAAGGTCGATGTCGACTGACGTCTGGAACGGCGTCGTTACGGTGAATTCCTCGACTTCGGGCGCCCGATTGTCAGCGACGTTCAGTGAGACGGTCGCCGAGGCCTGCTCGCCATCAGCGTCTTCGATGACATAGCTGTACTGCGTTGACTCGGCCGGCGCAGTCACTTGAAACAGCGCTCCGTCATGTCGCGTCCCTGCACCGATAGTCGAGACAATGGTCAGGCCGCCGGGTTCGCCATCGGGGTCGTAGTCGTTCGCAAGTACATCGATAGTCACGAGATCGCCGGTCTGGACAGGGCCCTTGCTGTCATCGACTGCAACTGGGGGTTGAGGATCGACAACCGTGACAATGATGAGACCAACATCGGTATTGCCGTCTTCGTCGGTGATTTGGTACTGGTACTCCGTGGTAAGCGCTGGAGCTTCCATAACCACCACCTGGCCCTCAACCGTCAAGGCTGGATCGAAGACCGTCACCACAAGAACGTCAACGGAACCGTTGGGATCCGAGTCGTTGTCGACTACAGCGACCTCGATCGACGTATCGGAGCGTGTCGAGTCGACCAGGTCGTCAATAGCAATTGGTGATCCGGCAGTGCGTTCCGGGGTTCGCTGAATCAGCACAACGACGGTCGCAGTCGCGCTCCCGCCAGCACCGTCGGTGATCTCGTAGTCGAACGCGATCTCCTGATCGTCAGAGAGTTCGGGCGGCGAAATGTAGGTGAGCGAGCCGCCGTCCACGCCGATGACAACTTGGCCGAGGTCAGCCGCGGTCACTGAGCGGACCCGCAGTTGGTCGCCGTCTGGGTCATCGTCGTTCTGCAAGACTGGGATGAGAGTGGTTACGCCGATGGCGGTTGTCAGGAGCGAGTCGTCGCGAGCGACTGGATCTTGGTTCTCGCCGACGCGTGGCATGACGCCCACCAAGACGTCCCCTTCGCTTCTGGCCCCAAACGAGTCGACGATGGAGTAGGTGAAACGATCCGTTCCGGCAAAATCCGGCGACGGGCTGTACACAACCTCGCCCGTGAGCGCATCGACCCTCGCTATGCCGTTCATCGGCTGCGCTGTCACGCTTTCTACCGTGATCGCATCGCCATCCGGGTCGCTGTCATTGTTGATGACGGCAACCGAGAGATCAGTCTCGAACTGGGTTCGAGCGTCGTCGGGCCTGGCAACAGGTGGCCGGTTCGGATCGCCGTCTGGCACGATTCGCACCCTGACCAGCGAGCCGGCTCGGTTGCCTTGTTCGTCGGCGACGTCATAGCCGATATCGAAGCCAACTCTGGCATCAGAAGCCACGTTGATGCGAAGGGATTGACCGCGCGGGCCGAGCTCAACTGCAGCGCCATTTGGATTCGTAAACCCCACGACTTCGAGCGACCCGCCTTCGGGATCGAAGTCGTTGTCGAGAACTGGCACCGTCAGACGCGCACCAGGACGCGCATCGACCACGTCGGGTTCGGCGACAGGCGGCTGATTGAGCGTCGCAGCATCAGCGACAGTGACCACGACGACAGTCTCCACCGGATCCGAGTCACCATCGCTGATTGCGTAGCGGAAGGACCGCTGCGCAGGTCCGGCCTCGTCGACGAAAACTCGGAAGCCGACGCCAAAGAATGATTCGACGCGTAGTCCTGAGCCAGGGGCGACGTTGAGATCGACGATGCCCACAACATCGCCATCAGGATCACCATCATTCTCCAAGACGTAGACGATGCGGGACTCACCGACCGGAATCGTCACATCGTCGCGAATGGCCACCGGCGCGCTGTTGCCTGCCAACTCTCCGACCTCAATTCGGATTCGAGCAATATCGACGGCCTCGTCGTCTGACGCTGCGTAGGCGAACATGTAGGTACCAGCTTGTTCCGGGATAAACACGAACTCGCCATCGGGAGTGATCGTGGTAAAGACGTCGATGCCGGTCGGAGACAGAAGGGTCGGGCGCTCCGCCACGAAGAGCGCGTCTCCGTCGGGATCGGTGTCGTTGAGCAGCAGATTCAGTCTGATGGGCTGGGAAACGACCGTAACCCCGCCGTCGTTACGGGCATCGGGTTTCTGATTCGACTCCTTCAGGCGGACCTCAGCAATGATTCGGCCCGTCGTTGTTTCACCGAACTCGTCTGCAACGGTGTAGGTGAGTTCCGTGCGGCCTTCCTCGCTCGTGGACTCAGGCTCAAAAATAACGAGGCCAGAAGGGTCGAACTTGATGACGCCGGTTGGCGCTTCCGCTCCGAGTAGAAGAATCGTGTCACCGTCAGGGTCGAAATCATTAGCAAGGACGTTGATGCGCATCTTTTCGCCCGCCGTGATCGAGGCGACATCGGTTTCAGCCACCGGTGGTGAGTTCACGGTTCCTGTTCTAGACCGCACAGCGACAGACCCAGTGGCTGTATCACTTCCACCTCTGCCGTCGGTCACGGTGTATTGGAATTGGATCACACCTTCGAAACCGGCGTACGGCGTTACTTGAACCCCAGTCCCGTCAATCGTTTTAACCACCGAAGCGTTGTCGGCGGATAGGTTTTGCAGTGCCGCCACGAGCAGGACATCGTTGTCAGGATCCTCGTCGTTGTCGACCACGTCGATGACGATCGGACGCTCAACGTGCGTTTCGTGCTGATCGTCGTCGAAGGCAACCGGCGGCTGGTTAATCCCGTCCTCGTCGAACTCGTCCGCCTCGACGGTTACGGAATCGTCGGCGTCGGCATTCTCGACCTGGTCCTCAATCGCATCGTCGGCGTCGACTGGTGCCAACGTTTGGTCGTTCGGGTCAATCTCCTGAGGCAGCACGGCCCCCCAGTCATCGATTTTGCCCAGTTGACCGTCAGTGTCGACGTACCAAAGCTCGCCATCGCTGACGTTGTTGACCCAGACCCATCCGTTGACAACACGCAGGCGTAGGACGGCACCCGGCGACGCATCCAGCGGGTATTCCTTGATATCGGTGCCGCAGATATCCCACCGAGTCGGTGGGTCGTGTGCGACGACAACGACACAACCGCGATGCTCGAGCGGCGCCACAAAGCGAGCGCCCTCAAGATCGGCAAGCAGAGCCGATTCGCCGGTCGAGGCGTCGATCCGATTGAGGGCGCCGCCTTGGGCCAAGGCAACGATTGTCCCGTCTCCATACTCCGCCGGGGATGTCGTCAACTCCCAAGCCTCGACGTCGCGAGACGCGTAAGAGACCCCGTTCTTGTTCGCTACGCCAACTCGTGTCCCGGACCGCACGACGAGCGAAACCCCATCCCAAAGAAGCTCGTCGACGTCGGCTGCGACAGTCGCCCACTCTGGGCGTTGCGTTCTGGGGTCGAGGACGGTGATCGTCTGCTCAATCTTGTCGAACACGGCAATACGGCCATCAAGACCAACTGCCGAAAACCCGTCCTCGGCTACCCAGGCTGGGTCGAGTGATTCGACAGACTCAGTCTCGAAGAGCGTCGCGTTGCCAAGAAGCCACACGCGGTAGGGACTGGGAGCCACCACCACGAGCCCGCCCTCGAACTCGAACACCTCGGCAGAGCCAGGAAGGTCAATTGCATTAAAGACGAGCTGCGTCCGCGGGTCCAAGACCTTCAGACTCGAGGTTGCGGGTTCGTGCACAACGACGGCATCGCCAGGCTGAAACACGTCAAACGAGAGATTTGGCTCCGACGCGCGCACGGCACTGGACAATTCTTCGACTCGGTAGTTGACGTGGCCGATAGTCCCCTTACTGCGGTTCACGAGCCATGCCCCACCGTCGTTGCTCGTCGTTTCGGTTCCTTCGCGCCCATCGGCTTCGATTGCGACAACGATGATGGCCGCCAAGACCGACACAGCGATGAAGGCACCGATGATTGAGCTAAGCCGTTTCGTCACTGAGACTCACCCTTTTCCGTTGCTGAAAGCACAGTGACCCAGACGCTCCCAAGCTCAATCTCGTCGCCGACGCTGAGCAGGTACGGAGTGCCTAGCTCGACCTCTGTTGTAGAAAACGCGGTCCGGATCTGGGTGCCGTTGCTCGACTCAAGATCGATGACGCGAACATCCCAACCGTCGATCTCGATTGCGGCGTGAGTTCCCGAGACGAGCCCTTCAGGGTCATCGATACTGACCGCCGCGGATCCGTCTGCGACTTCGGGGTCACGGCCAAGTACCACCCGCGATGTGACGGCAAAGATCGAGCCATCGGGGAGGCCCAACCTGCACACCACTGGGCGTGGGTGCGCCTGAACCGGCGCGAGGTCTAGAGAACCGCAGCGCGCACAGTTCGTAAGGGTCGGGCGGTTGACGAGTCCACAACTTTCGCACCGACACCCATCGACAAGAACCGACACTTCCTGCGACGCAACTGCAGCATGGTCTCGAGATGGCTCGATCAGGTCCGGAGTAGAGGGCGGCCGGGCAAAAGGGCTCACCGTTGCAGCGGGGAGAGCGTCCTCAAACAGATCTACGATTCGGTCGCCGGAGCCGCCCTCGGCAATACCACCGGCGACATCGTCGGTTTGCATCCAGGAGTCGCCGACATCACCGACCTGTTCGACGACGTTGCCGGCTGCTTGATCCATTGGCACGGATCCTGCCTCAGTCTGTCCCTGGTCATGGCTCGGCGCCGCCCTAGTGACGGGCTTCGCGCGCTCGGGCCGATCGGACCGGATTGCCGTATGACCTGCTGGTTCCAGCACAAGCGCGAATCCACCAGCAGGCACCACTCCGCCGCTGAGCTGGGTGTCGACCAGGGGTGCAGCGTCAGCTGATGCGATCGAAACGCCATTCGAAACCGCGGTCCGATGTTCAATCCAGGTGCCAGCCCCCGCAGCCGAAAGAGTCGGAGCAGTTCGGGCCGATGTCGCAACCGATATGTCGCCGAAAAGCATGATGACGACTTCTGAATCCGTCCACTCGATCCCAACGAGCGCTGACGTGTCGAAGTCGCATTCGAGAATACGATCCTGAACCACTTGCAAGACGGTCCCCGGTACTGCGTTCAAAATTGTATCAATGAAGCCTTGAGCACGATCGCGTTCGCTGATGAAGACGGCAGCGTTGCCATGGCGAATCAAGCGGCCATCCCCCACCTCGAACTGCAGTAGAGGCCCTAATGGTGTCATGTCGACTCCTCGATTAAAACAGCCGTGCAATCGTCTGTTGCTCCTCGTGCAACAGCGCGGTCTGTCAAGGTTCTCGCCGCAATGCTCAATGGCACACCATCGACAACGTCAGCGATTTCTTGTTCATCCATCACCTTTGAGATCCCATCGGTAATTAGCAAGAGGCGGCTCGACTCCGGGAACGGAATGGCGAGGACATCGAACCGGAACTCGTCCTCCATTCCGATATGGGAAACCAGCGCGTCCGGGTCCAAGCCCTCTCCAGCGTTCACGTCCATGCCGAGATCGAGAGCAAATTCACGCAAAGAGTGATCCCTCGTCAGACGCCGCACTGAGCCTGATCTCAACAGCAATGCTCTGCTGTCACCGCAGTGCCCGATCACAAGCGCATCCGATCGAGCGAGAGCAACCACCAGAGTCGTGCCACCATCCTTGCCGAGTCGATGGAGCGCTGCCGTGTTGATCGCCGATGCGATGACAAGCGGATCAAGGTTGTGGTTCGCAAGACGCTGGAATTCCTCGACGGCAAAACGGGCGCTCTCGACAGCGCGAGGCTTTGACCCAATCCCGTCTGCGACGGCCCAGGTGCACTCACCAATTGACCATGCGTCCTCACACAAACCACCCACACCGGTGGTTGACGCTCCCGACGCGGCATAGCGGATGTGCGGCGGTTGTTCGGCGATCAACCGTCTCGTCGTCGTGCGTCTCTTCGTCGTCGAGTCAGGCATTCCAGCTCGCAGTCATCGTGACCAAAGCGAGAGACTCGCCAGTTTCGTCAGTTGGCTCGAATAGCTGCACGGCGAGGTAGAGACCAATGGCGATAAGCACAGCAAAGAAAAGAACGGCAACTGCAAGAGCTCTCGCACGCCGAGTCGAAGGCGGGGCGGCTATTCGCGAAGTCCTCGGCTCTACACGCGTATCGAGTCGGAGCGGCGCCTTCCATAGAAAGCGCTCCATCCCAGGCGACCAATCCTGTAAAATTGACTCGGGGTCGAAACCCGCTGGCTGTAGGTTCCGCTCTGGAGCACCATGCGAGGGGCGCACTTGTTCCTCGGACGAGATCTGAGCAGACGGCGGCGAATGCGGACGCGCCGAGCGACGTAGCTGGTCGAGTTCTTCGCTGGACACATGGCGAGTTTCCCCTGTCATACCCTTACCTTTCTTCTGCTCCGCAGAGGCCGAGGATCACAGTGAGCACGGAGCCTCTCAAGAGGTCCGAGCTGCTCAACGGCATCCGCAGATGCCTCGCTGGCGGACAGCCACGCTCGGTCGATGTCCTCCTCGGCCGGTTCGGTCCGGGCGAATGCTGCCCGAATTGTCATCCGTGCCAGCTCGCGCACGCGATCGGGCTCTGAAACTGCATCCGACTGCGCGATCTGTTCCGCGAGCTCACGCGGCGTTGCGTTGACCGGTACCACGTACCCCGCCTCCTCAAATCGGTCAACGAACTCGGCCCATGCCCCAACGACGCGCCTTCGAGGCGTACCCGTTAGACGCCGACGTCGCCGGCGCACTGCCTTGATGGCCACTGTTGCGGCCGCCAACAGGACGAAACCAAACATCGGAATGACGCCAACGCCCACGGCGACGAGTTCGGGCCTATCAAGCAGACGTTGGAAAAGCGTGCGTGATTCGACGAGCGCTTCTTCGTCTTCTTCGTCTTCCTCGTCCTCTTCTTCTTCCTCTTCCTCGTCGATGGGATCCGAATCAAGAGGTGGTGGCGGAGGCGGCGGCTCGTTCGGGATTGCAACGCTTCGAACAACGGTCCCCGGGATATCTTCAGTCGGCTCGCGACTGCGATCAGGGGTAACGTCGACTGGCACCCAACCAGCCCCTGCGACCAATACTTCGATCCACGCAGTTGCATCAGACGGCAACACTGAAGCCTCGCCCGATTCGTAACGATCTTCTGGGATCACAAAGCCCGTGGCCACACGAACCGGGAGCTCAGCCACCCGAGCAAGCACGGCCGCGGTTGCCGCGTACTGTTCCTCGAATCCGACAAGGTGCTCAGTGTCGTCGATGAACTCCGCTATGTCCTGGTAGCCGTGACCCGGTGGGGTGGACTCGCTGATGTCGTAAAATCCGCCGACAACGAAGGCATCACGAATCGCTGCAATCTGAGGGCCACCTACATCGATTCCCGTCACGAGTTCAGCAGCGAGGTTCGTAATGTTCGACGGCACCAGCGTGAGGTCGATGACGGATGGGTCACCGACGAGAACGTCCGCTCCAATTCCTCCACCGCCCGCACTGGGATGCACCGCACCCCGAATCATGAATACGTCGCCCTCTTGAAGACCCATCGGGCTGGCCAGCGAACCCGTTGCGAGGTTCACCCGCAGTTCAACGCCCGGCGACCGCTCGATGTCGATTGGCCGACCCGGGTGCGGGAGCCACGGCCCTGTCAGTCCCTCGATGGTGATCGACGCCTCGACAGCAGACTCATAGCGATCGCCGCTCGCGAACCCCGGAATCTGCTGGTCGATCGGCACAAACTGAGCGGGAGTCGCTTGCACAGGATCGGCGACTTGCCACACGACACCGTTGTACGACGCCATGACTGCATGGGTCCATCGGGTGATCGGCATGTCGCTGCGGGCGACAAAGAGAGGTTCGTTGAGTCCGTCCTGTCCGTCCTTGAGGAACGCCTTGATCGTTGTCAGCGGACTCGGTTGCTCCAGCGGATCCCATGGATTCTCCTGATAGGCGCGGAGATCGAAACGTTCGCTGTCATCGGCCAGCGGCAGCTGTGGTCCGGCCAAGGCGCCCCCCAGGCCAATCGCTCCGAGCAAGACCGCTGGTATCGCCCATTTCGCGGGCCCGTGGAATGACCGCCGTGTCCTGGTGAGTCCTCGCGTGCGTTCGCTCGCCGTCCGTTGGGTTGCGGCGAGGATAAGCGTCAACCCAATGAGCACAGGGCCTTGAACGAGCGCCGCAAAGCGGGCCTCGGTCGCAAGCAACGATGTCGACACCAAACCGACAAGAGACCCGACAAGGGCGACGCCATAGTACGGCAGCCGATGGTCCAATTCCAAGGCGAGCACTGAGGTCACCCACGCACTTGCAAAGACGACCGCTCGTGCGTCTTGTGAGAGTGCAGTCGGGATCTGGGACGACAAGAGGTTGGTCCAGCCAGCGGTGACATCTCGACCGAACCCTTGAAAGGCCCCGAAGCCGAGCGGCCATTGGGTAGCCAGAAGCCCGAGAAGGACGAACCCGATGGTGTACGCAAGAGCGGCCTGTCCGAGCAGCAGCTGACGCCGACGCACGAAGATATGAACGGCCGAAGCGCCGACGGCGCTGACAACAACCACGACCATGAATCCCCAAGACAGGAACACCGAGTAGTAGCCGAGATGGGCTACGCAGCACATCGCAGCTACGAAACCGATGCTCAACTCGCCCAAGTGGACGAAGCGGAGCAGTCGCTTCATGAGAGCGCATTCCAAGCAGTCACGAACCCTGCGAGTCCTTTGACATTCAAGGTCGGAACCCTTGGAATCTTGATCGGCTCGTCCTCAGCGATGAGATTGACAATCAGCATCCTCTTGCGACGCCGGAAGCGGTCCGAGACGGAGCGCACGCTCGACACGGTTTGGGCACCCGTGACGTACACCAGGACGGACGTATTGGGACTCGCATGAAGAGCGTGTGCGACGGCTGCTTCCGATGTGACGTCTTGCTGTGGCACATACCCTGCCAGTTCGTCCAGGAAGGCCTCGGGTTGCTGCTTGCTGCTCTCTTCCAGGACCTGTCGATCTCCGATGAAGGTCGAAGGGCGAACGTCGCGTCGAATTCCGGACACTCCAAGGGTCGCGACCACTTCGACCGCTCTTTCAAACAGATCCGCATCTGCCGAGACGAGACCAGGATCGACGACGACGCATAAGGCTGGGCGTCGATTGTCGACGTAGTGGCGAACCATGATCGTCCCGTCGGCCGAACGCGCCGTCGACATCCAATGCACATGACGAATGTCATCACCCGGTGCGTATTCGCGAATGGTGTGGAACGCTATGTCACCCGCTGGCGAGTTATCAAACGTTTGCCCCTCAAGGTCTTTAGCGAAGCCAACGGGGAGCTCTTTGACTATTCGGTATCGAGGGTGCACCCACACTCGATCTATCCCCAACGTGCCGACGGAGCGGCGCAGCAGTCCGAAGGGATCGCTACGAGCCACTGTACTGGGGCCGAGTTGAACGACCGCTCGGCGTTCGGTAGGCAACGGGTAGGGCAAAGGCACTTCGGAGCCGGCATCTAGTCTCCCAATCTCAATCGAGCGGGAATCACCTGCAACCGGTTCATCGATGACGGTTGCAGCGATCGACTTCGACGTTGGATTCCTGGCCGTCAGAGCGATGATCGCGTCATCTCCAACCGTCACTCGTCGCCCAGCCGGAAGTTCTCGCTCAAGCTCAAGACCGCCTCCACCGACCACGAATGGAACTGCGGCGCCTATTGCCGCAATTGCTGTTGCAGTTAGTACGAAGAACTCCACCCATCCCATGGCTGCCGCAACCGCAAACGCGACCACGGCGACTGCGATGAGCATCCAGGCCGTACCGCTAACGAGTCGGCTGCCCACGTCAACTCATCTCGAGTTCGGGAGGCAGCTTGGTCGCATCGACGATCTCCTCGACGAGATCCTCCGCCGTGACCTTTTGCGACTCCGCCTCTGCAGTCAGAATGAGGCGGTGGGCCAACACAGGGCCAGCGACCTGTTTCACGTCTTGAACTTCGACGAAGTCCCGACCATCTGAAGCTGCACGCACCTGGGACGCCTTCATCAGGCCAATCGCGCCGCGCGGCGAGGCGCCGAGTTCCACAGCGCCTTGTTTCCCGGGGCGCGTGGCCTCCACGATGTCCACAATATATTCATGGATCCCGTCAGGCACATGCACAGACTGCACCCACTCGATCATCTGTTCCATCATTCGCATTGACTTAACAACGGGTTGCATCTCGTCCAAAATCGAGCCCGCCGAGCCGCCGCGGAGCACATCGATCATGGCGCTACGGTCCGGATAGTCGAGACTAAGTCTCATCAGGAAACGATCGAGTTGAGCTTCAGGTAGGCGGTACGTACCTTCCTGCTCGATCGGGTTCTGCGTTGCGATCACTACAAACGGTCTCGGCACCGGCAATGTTGAATTGCCAAGAGTGACTTGTCGCTCCTCCATTACCTCAAGCATCGAGGATTGAGTTTTCGGCGAAGCTCGATTTATCTCGTCCGCAAGGACGACGTTTGCAAACACAGGCCCAAGCCTGGGTTCGAACTCTTGGCTCTTCTGGTTGTAGATTTGACCGCCAGTTACATCTGCAGGAAGCAGGTCAGGAGTGAATTGCACCCGCTTCATCTTGCCGCCGATACTTTGCGAGATGGCCTTTGCCAGAGTGGTCTTGCCTGTTCCCGGGTTGTCTTGAAGGAGGATGTGCCCCTCCGCAAACAGGCAAGACAACGCCATTGCAATTTGATCCGTCTTACCGATGACTACTTGCTCAACGCTATCAAGCACATCGTTGAAGATCTTCTGGAAGGCGAGCGCAGCTCGTTCTTCGGACATTCGCCACCCCAATTTGTCAGCCGTAACTCGGGCGAGGTTAGCAGAACGACATTGGAGCGCCAATCCAACTATGCAGCGGAGAGTTGGAAGATCCCAACGCTCGACAGAGCCGTCCGATTGTCCGTGACCTCGACGGTGTACACGCCAAGCGTTGCAGCTGGTCCTGGATCGAAGAACCAGTTGATCGAACCGTCGAGGCGAACCGCCGCCGTGGTTTCGTAGGCGCCACCGAATTCGGCATTGATATCGACCCCATCAGGACCAACGATCCTGATCGAGGCCGTCTGATCGGCAGAGAAGTTTGACGCTTCAATGCGGAAATCGCATGCACCTGGAGCACAGCTGCGAGGAACCACCGCAATGATCGGAGCATCGCCGAGCTTTGGATCTAGGCAAACGGGTCCGGCGTCGCTCGAGATCCGACCGCGCTCACCGATAGCTCGCAACACCAGACATGGCGCATCGATGTCAGCTATCGCAGGGATCGTGAACTCTGTCATCTCGGTCTGTTCGAAGCGGCTGAGCGCGCCAGACTCATCGATGAACTGGAGTTCAAAGATTGGCGGGACCGTGTTGCGATCAGTCCAACTGACCACGGCGGTGCCGTCACCAACACGCTTGATCCGAAGATTCTCGGGCGCCACAACGAGCGTCGGGGCTTCAAGAGTCGGCACAACGGCCGGAAACGACGAATCGGTTGGAGGCGGCGGACCAGCACCTCGCCCAAGAACGAGCAGGCCAACAAGAATGAGCGCTGCAGTGATTCCACCAGCCGTGGCGAGGATCCGAACATCGAGTTCTCTGGCCTTGCGCAAGATCTTCTGGAAACCCTCCGACTCCGACTCCGGCGGTGGCTGGACGGCGCTAGCTTGGCGATGATGGAGCGTTTGTGTCTTCCCACCGCCATCGGCAACGCCACGCTCGGAAGCGTCATCCAGCTTCTCGATCTTCGGATCCGGATTCGACGTTGGGGACCGAACGACGTGAGCCGGGGCTGAACTCTCGGGCCACGCTGTCGAAGGGAAACCAAGACGCGATTCGAGTTCGCGTAGACGTAGTCCAAACTCTTCGGCAGTTGGCCGGTTTGCTGGTGACCGAGCGAGACCTGCGCCGACGATGAGGTCATCGACCGCAGGCGCAAGCCCGTACTCGCTAAGCGGCACGGGTCGCGTGTGCTTGTTCTCGATCCGCCCGACCCAATCGATGTCACTGATTCGCTCAGCGTCCTCACCCAACCGCTGCAATGGGAATGCACCCGAAAGGGCACAGTACAACGTGCCTGCAAGTGCGTAGACGTCGCCAAGAGGGCCGGGATTACCCGCTATAGCCTCTGGTGGCGCGAACTCGAATGACAGGCCAACGATTTCAGACGTACCGTCGACTGAGATGAGTGCACTGACTCCGAAGTCTCCGAGCTTCGGTTCACCGAACTGACTCAAGAGCACATTCGATGGCTTGACATCGTTGTGCAACGAGCCGTGTCCATGGATCCATGACAATGCTGATGAGATCATAACGCCAGCAGAAAGCACCTGTTGAAGGCTCTTGCCTCCCGCCGCCAAAGTGCCCCCAGAGAGGTACTCCATGATGATTACTGGATGCCGAGTGCTCGTAACCGTCGTGCGGTGAACCTTGACGATAGCTGGGTGATTTGCCACGCGACCCATACTCTTGACCTCCGCAGCGAACTGTTTGCGAACCTGATCGCTCCCGAGGCGCTTGGTCAACACCTTTGCTGCCACGTATTGGTCGAGTTCGATTTCGAACCCGCGATAGACCTCGCTGTAGCCACCCTCACCGATCTTCTGCAGATCGCGAAGCCCTTCAATTTCCATTGGATAGTTCCCTTGCAACGCTCCGAGGATTACCTTGTCCCCACCAGGGTGGAGGATTGATGAACGACAAACCAAGAAAGACCCGCGCTGTCGATAAGACAACCCTAGAAGAACTTCGCCGGGCCGCTCGTGAAAGCCGCAAGGGTGGTGACAAAAGCCAACAAGACCAGCTAGATCGCGAGACCTCGGCCGACGAGACAACTGCGGGCCAGCCGTCGGCGCCACGGCGTAGCAACACCCATGAGCGCACCCCAACTGGCGATACGAGACATCAGCCGGAAACCCGCGGGCGGCTAGCTGCTCGCGAATTCGCGCAAGGGGTAGAACCCAACGATGGCGAGGAGGACGCGCCACAGCTCGCCCGCAAGAAGTCGTCCCTGTCCCTCATTGCAGCGCTTATTATTGGTGGTTGGATCATTGCTGGCGGCGCTTTTTTTGCGCTTCGAGGACTACAAGCCGATGAGACCACCGATGACTCATCGAACGATGAGTTGGCTCTCGAAGCTGGTCTCGAGCCGACACCGCAGGCGACTCCTACATTGCCGGCGACACCGACCCCCGACATCAACGCGACAGCCACGCCCGTGCCCCCAACGCCGGTATGGCGTCCCGCAAACGACGGGCCACGGTCAGCGCCGTTCACATTCACCGTCGAGGCCATCGTCAACGAACCCCGGTTCTTCGACGCTAAGGATGGGAAACAGGTGATCCCCGAGGTCAACGGATCACCCGTCCCCCTCGCCAATCCCACCGCTTCCGGTGCGCCACTTGTGCTTAGAGTCGTTAGCGGTGAACCAACCGCAGACTGGGCACAGGTCGCGCTTCCAGGAGCTGCGGAAATCGCATGGGTAGCGTCCGAGGACTTCGTATGGAATTCGACCGAAGTGCTGATTCAGATCAACGTCGCCACGAACTCTCTCGTCGTCTTCGAAGGCGACTTAGCCGTCTTCAATTCGCCGGTTGCAACCGGGGAGCGTTCGCGTGCGACTCCACAGACATCGACCTATGTGCTGGAGGATGCGAGCCGGTTCGGCCTGGAGGGATCGGAGCTGTTCCGCCTCGCAGCGATTGGACCCAACGCAGGTCTTGATCTCGACGGCTTGCCTACGCTCTCGATCGGGATAACTGACGACTTCACGCAACTTGGGAACTACGTCACCGACGGTGACATTCTCGTCAATCGTTCGACGGCAAACGAACTGGCAGATCTGGTAGACCCCGGCGCAAAGGTCGAGATATTCGGCAGCCCACCGCCTCCCACACCGACGCCTGCACCAACGCCCACAGTCAACATCGGAGCGAGGACAGGACCACCATCGGGCGGGAGCTTCGGTGGCTGCTCGATCGATGCCTTTGGGACACCACCAAATTGCTATCGGACGGTTGAACGGCCAACAGTCAAAGGCGAGTGCGGCACCTCACAACTGGAGCTCAACGGTTCATGCGTCCTGTTCGGCGGTGACCCCATACTCCAAGGGGACGGCTCGACTCAGTGTCCCACTAGTGCACCTGAGGAGATCGGCGGTCGGTGTTACGTCACGATCGGACGGGTGCCCGAGCTCCCTGGCGAGTGCCCAGCGGGCAGTCAAGATGTCGACGGTGAGTGTCGAGTGCCAGCGTGACCGGGCAAGCTCGGCTTCAGCCGATGTGTGGCCTCAAGCTCTAGCCGATCGAACAGCCAGACCCCCGTGTCAGGTGCTCGTGATCGACCGATCGATATTGGCTTTCGGTTGCGAGGTAGCCAGCGCAGATATTTGGCGTCTCGTGCTGAGGGGGTGGTGGAAGCCTTGATCTCGATCGCCAGCAGCTTCCCACCGGGAAGTTCGATCACGATGTCGACTTCTACTCGCCCAGGCTTGATCCTGAGATGGTGGATTCGCAATTGGCGTGACGTCACGGCAATTTCGGGACGCATCTGCGCCATTACAAAGGTACCGACCGTGCGCCCAAGCGAGTCGGCGTTGCCATGACTGTTTCCACGCTGGCCTCGAGTTCCACCGCCATGAGGGCGCCATCGACGACGTAGCGCTTCGGCGATTTCGTGAGCCGCTCAAATTGCTCATTGCTCTGTGATCCTGAACGTGACTCGGTCGCGGAGCCAGTCGGCGAACGCTGCCTCGTCGATCTCACCGGCCGCGACTGCGACCATGGTGTGTTCCGCGTCGTCGACGTCAGGCGGATCGGGTTCCCAATGTCCGTCGTTGAGGTCGATGAAGAGTGCGAGGGTGGCCCACGCGGCCCGCTTGTTGCCATCGGGCAACGGGTGGTTGCGAGCGAGGCGCCAGCAGAGAACGGCGGCCTTGTCGTAGATGTCCGGGTAGAAGTCTTGATCATCGAAACCGGCCTGCGGTGCGTGCAACGCTGAGTCCGCCAGGTCAATCCTGCCCCCGGCCATGAGTTCTTCAGCTGCGAAGCCAGTCGCGAGCTCGGTGATCACGAGGTATTCGGCAAGGCTGACATATCTCGTCACTTGCCGAGACGCTCGAGGAGCTCCTTGTCGCGTTCGATGAGGCGCTTGGCCCGAGCCGTGAAGGCTTCGTCGGAGCGGACGCGTTCGATCTCCGCTCTAAGGGAGTCGATGATCAGTTGGTTGACGCTGCTGCCTTGTACGCGTGCAACAGCTTCGGCCTCGTCGGCGAGTTCGTCGGGTAAACGTACGGTGGTTTGCTTTGGCATGAAATCACGATATCACGATGTCACGCAATCGAGAAGCGGATGAGTCGAGAACGAAGATATGACCATCTTCGACGTGGGTCGGCCGGTTTCCAACAAAGCGGGTGAGGGTAATCGAAGCCCCGTATTAACTCCGGAAGCTAATCAGCCTTCCGGCATTGGCGCTCGCCACCCTCTACCGGCGACGCTACGAAGGCTCGTGCCCCGGGCGCAGTTTGGTTTGCGATGCGAGCTTCCGAAGCCGAAATTTCCGCAGTGACCAAATGCATTGAAAGCCGTCCCGAGCAGGTTGCTACCGCAACCTGCAAGTGTGTAGAGCTGGCCTAGCCCGGAAAAGACCGCAGCATTTTCCCACCACACAACCCCAAACAGATCCACCCCGAGCGCTCTGCGCTCCAACGACCGAAGGGCGCTGAACGGGTTTCACCGAGTTGCTCGCAGTGATGGCTGAGCGCTTCAGCGCTCAAGGGTTCCATCACGCCGCGGCGGCGACTGCCGCCCAGCTGGCTCGGCTTGGCAGCGAGAACCCCAAACCGGGACGACCAGAGCGAAACGACCGCAAGAGGGCCGCTCGCTGAGCAGATTTCTCAAGAAATCTGGAAAATGCCGCAAAAGTGCCGCGAAACGTTCCGCAAAAGTTCCGCTCCGTTTGCGATAACTGAGGCATCGAATTTATTTGCGTCCTAGCTCACACCCCATTGGACGAAGAAGGAGAAGAGCAAATGCCACAGGCACTCATGTCAATCGCCCAGGTATGCGACCAGACCGGATTAGGGAGAACCCGGGTCTACGAAGAACTAACCAGCGGCCGTCTCAAGTCGGTAAAGGTCGGCGCCGCCGCCTTATCCCCGCCTCGATGTTGGACGAATGGATCGCTGCACTGCTCGACGAGGTGATTTGAACGATGGCCTCCAAGTTCCGGATCGCGTCGAGACCGCCTCGGTCACATGTCGGGGCCCATCCGGTAGGGCAATGCTGTGTCGCTGAAGCAGCGGGTACGAATCAGGCGAGGCACTTTAACCACCGTGTTCGATCCAACAGACCTGAGGTTGGGAGGTCGGCGCTGCATCCGACGCTGCTCAATCTTCGGCGCCCTCCAAAGCAGGCAGCTAGGTTCGACGACAACGCCGAAACGGGACTGGGTAAATGAATAAGCGCAGCCACAATCAGGGAACCGTTTTCCAAGATGCTTCGACCAGCCGCTGGGTCGCCGAGGTGTCAGCGGGCTATGACGAGACGGGCAAGCGCAAACGCATCCGCCGCAAGGCCCGCACCAAGACCGAGGCGCTGCTCAAGCTCAAGGACATGCAGCGCCAGGTCGACGACGGCGTTCCCACGGGTCGTGCGGCGATGACGATTTCGGAGCTGCTCGACTTCTTCCTTGACACTGTTGTCATGTCGAGGGACCCGTCGGCCAATACCGTCGACAACTACAAGTGGACCTACAGCCACATCAAGCCAGCGCTCGGCCGCAAGAAGCTGACCAACCTGACCGCGATCGACGTCGAACGGTTCCTCGTGCACCGTCGAGACAATGCTGCTCTGTCGAAGAACTCGCTGCAGCGTCTCAAGTCACATCTTGCCTCAGCCATCGAGGAGGCCGAGCGGCGCGACTGGATTCATCGCAACGTCGCGCGCATTGCTCGTGTCCCTCAATCGCACACCAAGCAGCGCCGGTCGCTAACACCAGATCAGGCCCGCCAGTTGTTAGATGCGGCGAGTAGTCATCGGCTTGAAGCAGCAATCTTTGTTGGCCTTACCCGTGGGCTTCGCCCGGGAGAGATCCTGGGCCTTCGCTGGTCAGATCTCGACCTCGAAGCTTCGCCGCCGGTGCTGCACATCCGTCAGGCCATCAAGCGCGAGAACAACCAGCTGCGACTTGGCGAACCCAAAACAGCCAAGTCGAAACGCTCGCTCGTGATTCCTGAAGTGGCTGTGGTGGCATTGCGTTCCCATCGCCGGGTTCAGAATGAGGAACGTCTTCGCAACGGCGACGTCTGGCACGAACTCGATCTTGTCTTTTGCACCGAGATTGGGACCTTGATCGACCCCAGCAACTTCCGGCGAGAGTTCAAGAAGCACACCCGCACTGCTGGCCTCGGGGATTGGACGCCCTATGAGATGCGTCACTCGGCCGCATCGCTGCTGGTAGCGATGGGCGTACCCATCGAAGAAGTCGCCGACCTCTTCGGCCACAAGGACGCAACCATTATGAGCGTCTACCGCCACGACATCGCCGCAGCCGTCGACGCCGGAAGCACAGCAATCGCATCCGCCCTATCCAACCCGATCGCGCAATCACACGGCTAAGCGAGAACGCAAGCCAGCTAGTGTTCCTGGCATCTCGAAGGTCTGAGGTTCAGAATCCCCGAGAGACCTGGCCGAAATATTACTCCACTTTATTGTTCACAAATGTGTATAATTTGCTCTGTAAATTTTTCCCTGTCAATCCCGGAGGGGCGACATGGTGTCCGATGTGATGTCTGCCAAGGAAGCCGCTAAATATTTAGAGGTCACGACTCGTCGGATCTGGCAGATGCTAGATAGCGGCGTTCTTCACGCCGTGAGCGATGAACCAGTTCTTCTTAGCCGTGTCAACGTCGAGCACTTCGCACATGTGCAACCAAGGTCGCCTGGGCGTCCTGTCACAGCATCGAAAGCGTGGGATGAGATCTCGGCGTTCCGACTGGACGACTTCGCTAATGACGCGGAGTTGGATAGCTGGCGTCGCAAGATGCGGCCTCGAGCCGATTGGCGACGCTTCCATGTTCACCGGTCGGTGCTGCGCGATCTGGTGGAGTCTCGATTGTTGGTGGCTTCAGGGTTACGCGCTGCGGCCTTCCATGACGTGCCGGTCGAACCTGATGAGAAGCGGTTCGTTGGGTATGTAGCGGCGAGCGATCTTGACCAGATTCCTACCGGCGTGCCCATCAAGAATGGCAACACCTGGAATCTCGAGCTCGGGGTCGTGGCGGATGACTCGTGGAGGTTTGGCCGATCGGCGAGCTTCGTAGATCCCGTCACGACATGGCTTGACCTCGAAGATCATCGTCACAGATCGGCCCGTCTGATGCTGGAGGTTGTCCTTGGCTCGCGAGATTGATCTGTCGTCCGACGTCCTGCTGTCTCGTCACAACGGAGCTCTGGACATTCTGCGATCCATATCGAGAATGATCCCAGACTCGGACTGGTGCGTCATCGGAGGGCTGGTGACCTACTTGGTGTTGCGGGAACACTCAGTTGGTTTGGATTCTCGGGCATCACAAACCAAGGATGCTGATGTAGTGGTGGAAGTAACGACAGGATCAGGAGCGCGTGTGGTGCATGGTCTCGTGTCGATTGTATTTACCCAGCTTGAGAGGTTCTTTGGTCAAACCGAGGGGCAGGCGCGATATCGGATGGGGGCAACATTGGTCGACGTTCTCGCTCCTCATGACACGGCGGCGTCGGATCTGTTGCTGAACGAGCACACTGCGACACTGGCAGCTCCAGGTGGGCGGAGGGCGCTTGAGTTGGCTACACCCGTCACCGTCTACTACGGCTCTGAGGGTTTCGCAGAGTTCCGAGTTCCTAACATTGGGCACGCCGTGGTGGTAAAAGCTGCTGCCGTACTTGATCCGAAAACCGCAAGCCAACGTCGCCACTTGGAGGATGTGGTCGAACTGCTTCGAGCGTTGGACGACCCAACGATATGGGCCGTCGACATGACAGGGCACGATCGGAACTTATTGGACCGAATAGCTCCCGACGTTGAGGCAGCGGGTGATCTTGAGGCGATAACGGCGCTTGAGCTGCTCGCTCGTGCGACTTCCTAACCTTTAGGATCCAACTCGACCACCTCTTCAGGGGACGGCCTTTGGGGTTCAACGGGAGACTGTTTGGACGGGGTTACGTGGGGCGTGAGCCAGACCCATAGGTCAACCCAATGAGGTGAAGCTATGTTGACGCAGCGAGACCCTCTCGGCGCAATTGCTATTAGCAACTGCTCGTGCAGCTTTGCGCTACCGGTGTACTCAAGGCTTCCAATCAGGGATTGTGCCGGTCGAGTCGGTAAACGAGGGACTCGCTTTCGTGGTCGCTCGAAATGGCGAACCAAGCAACTTGAACCGCGGCCGGTGAGGCGCTCAAGCTCGCTGGAATAGCTAGTGAGAAATGATGCTTATCGCTACTAAACTGTCTGAATGGCAGCTATCTTCGCTCTCGATGTTCCCACCTCGTCTGATCTTTTGGACGAGGTGGAGGAGCTGGTCGGGCACGCTCAGGACCTCATTGATGCGTCCCGAGCTGAAGCGACACATCGGGCCTATGCGTCGGACTGGCGAGACTTCTTGGCGTTTTGTGAGCGCCACGGTGTCGAGCCGTTGCCTGCTGGTCCTGTCACAGTTGCGTTGTACATCGCTGATATGGCATCGGTGCGTGAACTCTCATCGTCGACTATCGGCAGGCGTATGGCGGCACTCAGCGTCATGCATGCCGAAAGCGGGCACCCATCACCCACTGAACATCCCCAGGTGCGCAAGTTGCTGCGAGGGAGTCGACGCATGAACGGCACCGCACCTATCAGCAAGCGCGCACTGACCAAGCCTGAGCTGAGCCGCATGATCGCCGCAACCGGTGACGACCTCGCTGATCTGCGAGATCGGGCATTGTTGCTTGTTGGCTTCGTTGGTGGTCTTCGTCGCTCTGAGCTGGTCGGCATCAATGTCGGTGATCTCCACCTCGGGCCCGATGGTTATGCGCTTCGGATTCGTCGTTCGAAGACTGATCAAGAAGGCGCTGGTCGCACTGTTGCGCTCCCCTATTCGTCTGATCTTTCGCTCTGTCCTGTGACTGCGCTGGTTCAGTGGCTTGAAGCCGCCGAGATCGAACGAGGCGCTGTGTTCCGTCGCATCCGTCGTGGTGGCCATCTCCAGCCAGAGCGCATGAGTGCGCAGTCAGTCAACCTGCGCATCAAGCAACATGCCAAAGCCGCAGGCATCGACGAGACCGGTCTCGGAGGGCATAGCCTACGATCCGGCTTCGCCACGGCTGCGGCCGCTGCTGGGGCCTCGGAGCGGGCCATCGCGAATCAGACAGGACACAAGTCGGTTCAGGTTCTTAGGCGCTATGTAAAGCAGGCGACTATCTTCGACGACAACGCAGCGACGGAACTGGGCCTATGAGCAAACGCAGTCACAACGAAGGATCGGTGTACTTCGACAAGAGCCGAGACTGTCGGGCTGCAGAGGGCTCGGCCGGATACGACGAAACCGGCAAGCGCAAACGCGTTGTGCGTCGGAGGAAGACCAAGACCGCAGCTGTGCAGGCGCTGAAGGAACTTCAACGCCAGGTCGATGATGGCGTCCCCACGGGTAGCGCCGCCACGACAATCTCGGAGCTGCTCGACTTCCACCTCGAAACTGTGGTGATGTCGAAAGACCCATCGATCAACACTGTCGACAACTACCGCTGGACACATAGCCATCTCAAGCCAGCGCTCGGCCGCAAGAAGCTCACCGCTCTAACTGCAATCGATATCGAGCGCTTCCTCGTTCAGCGCCGAGACAACGCCAACCTGTCGAAGAACGCGACGCAACAACGCTCCTCTCGGTCTACCGACACGACGTTGCCTTAGCGGTCGACGCAGGCGCGGCTCTGGCTTCCGATTTCTCACGCGCAGCTTCCTCATGAGTCCCGCGGTCGAGCAACACGTAAGACGTATCGTCACCATGTAGACATATGAGGGGGAGGAAATGGCAATGGACTGTGGTTCCGCCTTCACCGCCATTGTCAATGGGCACTCGATCCTGATCACGAACCGGCATCTCGTTGACCCTCTAGCCTTCGGTCGCCTCGCGTCAGAGCAGGGGAAGGACCTAACAGGGTTCGATGCGACACGAGCACGGCTCGATCGCCTAGTTTCTGTGGGAGTCGACTCGATATGGCAACCGAGCGTGACCCTTCACCCCGAGCCAGGAGTGGATCTCGCCTGTATCGGCTACGAGCCCGAATCAAGCGCCGACGAATGCTCCATCGCCAATGACTCGTTGCAGCCGGGCTCAAACGTTGAGATGTTGGGCTATTCAGGTTCAAACTTCATGAACTTCATTCCGCATTCGTTCGATGCGGCTGAGGCACATCTCCTCCAGTTGCCCGTCACTTCGCCAGCGTCGAGTTGCGGTGAAGTCGTCGCCCAAACGACGACGAAGGATGGGACAGTTCCAAGACCACCATCGCAACACCGTTGGTGCATCAAGGTTGGTCCGGCGGCCCGGTGATTGACGATGCGGGTCAGATCGTCGGCGTCACCCGTGGGACTGTTGTGGACACCCAAGAATCGGTGTTCGTCGAATCGATGGAGATCTTCAAACTCGCAGCGGCGATAGCCCGATCAACCAACGAGGACTAGTCCCCGGCAGCGATATCTAGAGCTTTGCCAATGAGATTGAGCGTCGTCTCCTGTGCAGCGCTCGCCTCGGCACCTACGCCATCTGTATGGCCCGTGAAATAGGTTTCGACGAGCTTCGTGCGCACAGCAACCGAATCGGTGGGGTCAAGACTTGCCAGGTAGGCGGGCAACGTCGCTAGTTGCAATCCGATGCCTCGGTAGCGCCGCTGGGCGCGACGGTGCTCCGCCGAAATACGGAGGCACAGCCCGCCCGCACCGAGAACGACAGCAGCCAAAGCCAATCGCGCCAGCGCACCGGCAAGGTCCGGAGCGCCGCCAAAAAGCTGCAGCACGCCAAGAACGATAGTTAGCCCAAGCAACGCAATAGCGGTAACTGCCCATCGCTCGGCTCGGTCTTCCTCATGCTTTGCTCTGGCGCTGTAGTCGTAAGCTGCCGCGTGACCAGCCAACTCGCCCGCAAGCGTTTCAATCGCAACCCTTTGCTCCTCGACCGTCCGAAGCTCATCGTCAAACTTGACTCGGGCTGCGGCGAATTGTGACTCGGCGTCTGTCACAGCTGCTGACGCCTCATCTGCCGAGGTCTGCTTCAGGGTCGCAAGCTCACTCCTCATCCTCACTGCTTCTGAGCGCAGGGACCCCAGTTTGTCCTCAAGCTCTGTCTGGCTATGTTCGATTTCACTCCGTGCCTCGCCTTGGCGCTTCTCGATGTCTGAGAACTCCTGGGTCCTCTCGCTCGCCAGTTCAGCAAGCGCCGCTGAAGCCTGCGTCTTGATGGCATCAATATGGCTCACAGCGTCAGCTCGAAGGCCTGCACCTATCGCCGCGATGGGATCGACCGAAGTCTCGATGGGCAGCTGGCGAGCCAAGACGATCAATTCACCGAGGTGTTGCGACAGCAGCTGCGTTCGAGCGCTCGTCGTAGTCTGGGGGTGCCCTGAGGACCGGAGCTTTTCCAATCGCTGATCGATTGCGGCGATCGTGTTTTTCATGTCAGTCAGGGTCGATGGCGCTACGAGATCAGGATCCACCGCGTCCAATGCCGTCAGCGTGTAGTTCGCAAACCTGACTGTGGTCTCAACCACCTCTACCTCACCGTCCAGCTCAAGCAGCGATAGCTCACGCAACAATTCTCTAACCTCGCTCAACTCCGCCATCACACGCCGACCTGAGACGTAGATGCCGCTGTCCAGCGGATACGACTACTACCCGACCAGGGCTCGTCGCAACTCGCACCCGTTTGGCTACCCATTTGGCTACCCCTTCGCCTCAAAACGAGAAACTGGCGGGCCTTGCCGAAGCAAAACCCGCCAGGATTCAACGATTTCTAACGTGCGCCATGAGGGACTTGAACCCCCGACCCCCTGCGCGTCATGCAGGTGCTCTAGCCAACTGAGCTAATGGCGCCAGAGCGCATGAGGTTAGCAGAGAATGATCGCTGCCCACCCCAATTGCTGCACTCGCATTCTATTGTTCGCTGCGGCGATCAGGATCGTTTCACGAACGGTGCTGCGAGGACACCCAAGACGCCCCCGGCGCCGGTGATCCACAGCCCTATATCGCCCGCGGTGCTGATCAGATCGCCGTCGGCCGACAGTCCCTCGGCCTCCCACTCGGCGGCATAACGCTCGCTCAAGTCTCTGATATCGATGGCGCTGAACACCACGGCACCAACAATGACGGCGCCGGCCACGAAGGCCAGGGCCGCCCAATTGATCTGCTTGGGAACCCCCATGAACAACAACAGGCCTGCCAGCACCAGCACGCCACCCGCGATGGCGGTGATCAAGCCACTCGAATCGAGACCGGGAACTTCGATGATCGCCTTTTCCACTCCGTTGCTGCCAACGACGGAGCCCGTGCCCCATTGCAACAGACTTCCGGCGATGGCAGCGGCACCGGCGACCAGGGCAATGATGCCTGCCATGGCGCTCTTCGGCTTGCCGGGCGCAACGGCGGCCGGCGGGTGAATGTCCATGCCCGACGACACCGGCGCCATCGTTGCTGGCATGGCACCCATGGGTGCGGCGGCTGCTGGTTCCGATGGCGCCGTGTAGGTGATGCCTCCGGGACCGTGCTCGACATTCGGGGCAGGCGGTATCGCTGGCGCCGCACCGGGTGCGGGAGGCATGCCGGGAGGAATGAGCGGCGCTGCCGGCATGCCCGAAGGACCGCTCGGTGCCGGTGGCATCCCCGGAGGGGCGGCAGCAGGCGACGGCGGCATGCTCGGCGGCGCACCAGGCGACGGCATGCTCGGCGGCGCACCAGGCGACGGCATACTCGGCGGCGTGACCGCTGGCTGGGTGAGCGTCTCCTCATCGATCGGCGGTGTCTGGAGCACCGTGGCACGCGGATCAACCGAGTCTGCGGTCAACGGCATGCCGTCCGGCACGGCGTTTTTGGCCGCGTCGGCTGCGCCCGAGGCCGCCTCTTTGGCAGTGTCTTTGGCCGCGTCGGCTGCGCCCGAGGCCGCCTCTTTGGCAGTGTCTTTGGCCGCGTCGGCTGCAGTCGAGGCCGCGCCAGTCGCTGCGGCAGCTGCGCCCGCGATCGCACCGCCGGCCGCGCCGGGTGCACCGCTCAGCGAGTCCCCCACGCCGCCCATGGAGCCGACACCGGCATCGGCAGCTGCCGACGCTTCGTCTCCGACGCGATCAGCCTCGGCGCGAAGTCGATCGGCCAGCGACGGCGTCGAGTCAGCCGGCGTCGACGCAGCTGGAGCTGAAGCGGCAGCAGGTGCCTGCGCTGGAGGCGACGGTGCGGGCGCGGGTTCGGCCGGCTTCACATAGTCAGGATGCAGCTCGGGTGGATAGAAACGCCCGTCGGACGCCTTCCACCAATCCGGCGTCTCTTGGACGTCGCTGCCATGAGTTGGGGTGTTGGACATTTAGCCGCTCCTCGAAATAACCTCGGAGCGGCTAAATATAACCCAGAGCGCCCGATCGGATTTGAACCGATGACTGTACGGCTTTGCAGGCCGTTCCCTTGGGCCGCTCGGGCACGGACGCTTGCGGTGGACCGAAGCCCGTTGCAGCCGCTCACCATAGCCGCGTTGGTCGAGCGTTTACGGTTGATATCCGTCACTTTTCTCTGCACCCCGGTCGGGCGTGAATTTGGAACCTCATTCGCATCACCTACCGTCGGGGAGCCATCTTGTGTTCGCCTGCGTCGCGCACCACAATCACAGCGTCACTCCAACAAGGAAGTTCACGTGACCACCGAAGCCCAGTCATATCAGAAGCCAACCGGCGCAGGCTCGGTCGCCTCGGTCGCCCTGGCCATTCCGGCCTACAACGAGGCCGACGGCATCGCCGGATTCCTTACCGACATGGACGCCGTGCTCGACGCATGCAGCGACCAGCACTGGTTCGTGGTCGTGAACGATGTGTCGACCGACAACACCGCCAACGTGCTCGAAACCCTGCGTTCTCAACTGAAGGGCGAGATGATCGCGGTCACCAATGCGGTCAACTCCGGCCACGGTCCAACGGTGCTCAACGCCTATCGCCGTGCGCTCGAGACGGGCGCCGACTGGATCCTGCAGGTCGACGGCGACGGTCAGTTCGAGGCCGAAGACATCGAATTGCTCTTCCGCCATGCTCAAGCGGGCGCGGCGATCGTGACCGGAGCGCGACAGGTTCGCTTCGATCCGTGGTACCGCAAGGTCGTGACCGGCGCCCTGCCGCTCACACTTCGGGCGGCGTTCGATGTCGACCGTCGAGACATCAACTGTCCGTTCCGCCTCTACCGGGCCGATGTGCTCCCCGCGATCCTCGATCAGGTTCCGGCCGACTCGCTCACACCCCATGTGCTGATGACCGTGCTCGAGGACCGCAGTGGCCACCGCCATGTCGAGATCCCCGTGCAGCATCGACCTCGACGGGGCGATACCGAGGTCGGCAGCACCTGGGGCGACGCCAAGAACCTGCTCATACCCAAAAAACTGCTGGTGTTTCTGAAGGACGCTGCCGCCCAGCTCGTCAGCTTCCGCCGCACGCTGTAATCCGCACGAGTCCCATGCGGCAGAACACGAGTTCTGGGTCCGCTACCACGACGTCTCGGGTCCGGTCTGAAGGCCGCCAACCAGGCTGCCAGATCTCTAGAGTTCACTGAGCGTCGGCGAATACGACAGCCCGATTCCAAGGAGCCCAGAGGATTGTTCGCCACGCACCGAAACCCGACGATGACCGCCGATCGGCGGCCCGGGGCCACCAGGCCCACTGCGTTCGCTGTAGAGCCCGGACTATTACACTCTGGCCGTGGAACTCTTTGCCGATATCGGCTTCCCCGCGCCGAACTTCGCTACCGGCGAGAAGCACTGGGTCATGTGCGATGCACATCCAACCGCCTGCCCCGCTGGAAACGCGCTCCTTCATGACTATGCGTGCGACCACCCGGCTGGAACCCACGCGCGCGACTGGTTCGCTGACGCCTACACCGAACTTGTAAGTAGCGCCGAAGCCTGGTTCTCAACGGTCCAACGCTCGGGAGACATCGCGTGTGTCCCGCATTCATACATGCACACGGTGCGAAATCTTTCCGATACGACGGGCCGTGACTGCCCGCGTCGAAGGGCTGATGAGGACTGGAGAGAAGCCGACTCGCTCGCAAGCCGGGCGCGCCGCTACCGGCGGACGCGCACGAGCATGCTTCGACACTCAACGAGCCGAGGCGCCCGAGACCACAGCCCAACCCGATGACAAAAACGTCCGGAGCGTCGCGTTCCCTGCGAGGCAGCACGGCACTCTTGCTCGGCAGACTCTTCAGCATGGCCCCTGCGGTGGTGGTGCAAGTCTTGCTCGCACGATATTACTCAGCTGAAGACTTTGGCGGGTTTGGCTTAGCCCTTGCGCTGGCAGCACTCGCGGGCACCGTGCTCCCACTTGGCACCAGCCGAGCGCTCCCGCGGTCGCTAGCCGATCATGAAGCCACCAACGATCGCGCTGCCATACTCGGCAATCTGACGTTTGTGGTCGGCCTGACCGGCGTGCTCGGCGTGCTCGGATGGCTCGTGTTGCGGATCTCGACGGCGCTCGGGGCGACCCTCGTTGACCCTCAACTCACAACACTCGTCCTCATTATTTACGCGATTGGACTACTGGAGGCGCTCGATCGAATCGGCGAGACCACGTGCGCCGTGTTCGGCATCGTCCGAGCCATCCTGGTGCGAAAATACGGCCTAGGGCCAATGTTGCGGCTCACCGCAGTGCTGTTGGCGGTATGGCTTGATTGGACGATCGTAGAGCTAGCGGTCGCCTATATCGTCGCTGCTCTGGCGGGGACGCTTCTCTACGCAGCAATCGTGGTTCGAGCGCTACAACTCGGAAAGGACGACAGCTGGACCGAAGTCTCTCGGCACCTCAACGGGGTCAAGCAGGTTCGTCGGGGGTTGCCAATGTTGGCGCACGGACTCATGCACACCTGGATCGCATCGGGAGGGATCGTGCTGCTGGGAGTGCTGAACGGAGCCGCCGCAGCAGCAACCTTCAAGGCCGCAATGCCGCTGGCGATTTTCCTTCAAGGACTTGGCGCAACCTTTGGCATCACGTACCTGCCGTTGGTCGCCCGTCTCGCACAATCTGGCGACCGACACACGTTGAGCCAAGCGTACTGGCGATACTCAGCCTGGCTATTGGCGCTGTTGTTCCCGGCATCGGCCATGCTCATCGGCTTTCCAGAACAGGTTCTGCAGCTGCTCTATGGCAGCAGGTTCTCGAATGCCGCGCCGGCACTGCGCCTCGTCGTGCTTGGCTATTTTCTTTACTCTGCCCTCGGGCTGCACGGCCAAACGTTGCAAATGCTGAATCGCTACTCGGCCTTGCTCCGCCTCGATCTCGTGATCGCACCTGCATTCACCATCTCGACGCTTGTATTGGCTTCGACGTACGGCGCGACCGGCGCCGCGTGGGCGGTTTTTGGCGCTTTGACCGCCCTTGCTGCACTGTCCATGCGACTTCTTGTCGGCACGAGCATCGACCGGCCAGCACGCCAGGTGTTCGTCGCGCAAGGCGTCGCGGTCGCCTGTCTCCTCGCTGCGGTCCTGGTGGACTTCGTCTTCGGCCCGCCGTTGGTGCTCGCACTTGTGCTCAATGCAGTTCTCGCGTTGGTCGTGGGATGGTACGCGCTTCCGGCGATGGACGTTTCCAGCGTTGTTCCCGGGCTGTCGCACAGGATCTTTCGAACACGCGAGGTTTCGAATCAGCCCTGAGGCTGTGCTTCACGATTCGCGGGAAGACAACTGATCTGAGCGGGGCCGACAGCAGAAGTATCGTCTGTACCTCAACGTCGGTTGTGTGGCCACCTTGACGTCCGGACGTGCTTGGCGCCGCAGTCACCAAAAGATTGCCTGCGCCCGGATCCGGTGAGCTGTAGCTTGCATGGTCGTTGCACGGTGCCGGGCGGGTCTACGGCGCTCGGTATCCGGCTCCTTTTGCCGCCGCTGCGCCCGGCACGAACCCGGGCCCGAACTCTGGATTGAGCTGCACATTGCCTCCGAGGTCGACCACCTCTGGATCCGAGACACCGGCCGCCTGCCATACAACGTTGCCGCTTGCGACGATGTTGGTACCCGTGAGTTTGAAGGCGGTGATTGCGTTGCGGCCCTGGTCCGGCCGAACCATGATGTTGTTCGAAATCGTGACGCTCGATGTGGCGCCGGAAACCTGAATGTTCGACGGCCCGAGATTGTCAACCATGGTGTTTCGATCGATTACGACATCGCTCACCACATCGGCGAGCGCCGCACCGCCCACCTTCACTGCGCGTCCATTGGGCGAACCCACGAGGAGGTTGCGCTCCACGAGGCCTGGTCCCGATGTTGAGTTGACGTAGATCAGGTGGTCTTGATTGCGGCCGTTCGTGGAAGCAGTGTCATGCACATAGAGCCCGCGCAGCGTGTAGTGCGAAGCTGCGCCTGCTACCAACACGCCGGCGAACGACTTCGCTCCCCAGACTTCAGCGTCTCGGAATGTCCAGCCGGTTCCGCCGGTGAGCTTCACCAGGTGATCATCGCTGTTACCCGACACCGGCCACGTGACATTGAGTCCGCTGATATCCCAGTAGTCAGCGTCATCGATTCGCACCAGGCCTTCGACCACGACCCGGCCAGACGTCTGAACACGAATCGGCCTGCTTGGCGTTCCGCGAGCAAGAGATCGACCCATGACATTTTCCGAATACGTACCCGCATTGATGACCAGTGTCATCCCGGGCTCCAGCAGGCCGAGCCCCTGCGTGATCGAACCCAGTGCTGTTTCGGCCGAAGCCCCGTTGCCTGACCCGCCAATTGCGACGTAGATAGTGTCTTCGGCATCCGCCGATGCGCTTGGGGGTACAGGCGTTGGTGGGAAGGACGTAGGCGGTGGAATCGCCGTTGGAGTGGCGGTGGCGTCCGGCACTTGAGTAGGCAGCGCGATCGCCGTTGGCACGGGTGTTGCGATGCTGGTGGGGGACGTAAGAGGCGCCCGAGCTGTGCCTGTTGCGAGCTCGGACGGCCCGTCCGCCGCAGTCGACGGATCCGCACCCGGGGTTGCATCGGTCGTCAGATCGCCACGAGAGACCTCAGCTTCTGGGAAGTCAGCTTCTGTGAAGCCGGCTTCTATGTAGTCAGCTTCTGTGAAGTCAGTTGCCGAGCAACCTGCCATGAGAAGCACTGTTGCGAGCCACACTCGACCTGCCGTGCCCCACGCTTGTCGTCGAGACCAGCGCCTGGTCTTGGACGATGTCGTATTCGACGATGTTAGATCGGTCATAGCCATGAGGGGCCGAGTCTAACGACGGCGGTGCCGCCGCTGGACGCGGGCAAATCGTGTGGCTCGGTTCATGCTGGCCAGCGCTCACGCCTCGTTAATCCGCGTCAGTCTGACGGTTGCGTAGCTGGCGCACACTCATCGCTGTCGCCGTGGCCCTAGCCTAGCCTTGGCATTGCTGGCAGCTTTCACGCAGCCGTCGCCGCAACCGAAGCAAGCAGGCCTCAACGCAACCTCATGACCCTTTCCACCTATCTCATCGTTGCCGCGCAGAGAGCGCGCACCGTGGTCCTCGTGTGGCTAGTCGTTGCATCGACTGCGTTCACTGGCATGGCGCTAGCCGCACCGGACCACGTCGAGGCGTCTGCACTGATCGTGGCCACTGAGCTGCGAATCCCAACGCAACAATTCCCCAACGCAGCCCGCACGATTTTCGGTTCGGCGACGTTGGCGCAGAGTGTTATCGACGAGAACGAATTCGACATAACGCCACGTCAACTCATCCTCGACCGAGTCCTGTTGCGTGAGGTTGGAGTCTCGGTGACTCTCCAAGTTGTCGGCACCGGCGAAGACCCCAGACGAGCCGCCCTCTACGCAACCGCCGTTGCTCGACAGCTCGTCGCCGAGCTCAACATGATCGAAGGACTTGGCACGTTCCGAGTATTTCAGGACGCCTCTGCTGCAAGGGCTGTGCGACCAGTGTCGCTTCCAAAGCTGCCGATCGCGTTCCTCGCCGGTGCGCTGGCCGCTGGCGCAGTGCCCGTCGTTTCCATACTCGCGCGCCGTCCAGTCCATTCGCTCTCGACACTACGCTCAACGGTTCCTGGGCTACCGCTGTTCCCCCTCCGTGCGGGTGATCATGCAGTGCCACAGGCGAGGCAGGCACTGCAGCAGCTGCCCGGCACCGGCGCCTCGGCTACTACCCGGTACATCCCCGTTGGCGGCCCGGAATTGCGCGACATGGCTGCGGCGCTGTCGGCGCAGCTCAACGATGAGCCTGGAACCGGCGACAGGCAATCGATCTTGCTTGTCCAGGCCGGAGCAACTCGCAGCCAGATTTGCAACGCGGTAGCATCGCATGCCCCAGTCGCAATCATGGTCGTTGTCGGCCGACCAACAGCAGGACCATGAACCAGCAGGCAGATCAGCCGGTGAGAGTGCTCGAACTCGGCAGGGGGTTGCCCGACACCGGTGGCATCGCTGCATTTCTGCACCACATGTCAACGGGCCCGTTCGGTCCAGGCTTCGAAGTCAGCACCACGAATCTCGCACCTCAAACGGCGGCGAACAATGGCACGGTTTCGGTTCAAAACATCGCTCGCACCGCTCGCGACCTGATCCGAGTTGCGATTGCATCTCGCCGCGCCGACGTCGTGCACTTCCACAGCGCACTGGCTCCAACGAGCACAATGCTACGTGCAGGGGCAATCTGCACGGTCGCCCGAGTCATGGGTAGCCGAGTCGTCGTGCATGCACATGGCGGCCGACTGCCCGGATGGCTCGAAGAGTCTGACAGCGCAGCCATGATCACGCGTCGCGCACTCACCTTCGTCAGCCACATTATCGCCGTGGCCTCCGCGGTGTCTGAAGCTCTCGACGATGTCGTAACTGGCGACCGCGTCACGCTAATCCCGAATGGCGTCGATACCAGTCGGTTCTGCCCGCCAGAGCGACCCCGTACCCAGACTCGACCAACGGTGCTCTATGTGGGGCACTTGAGCCGGCGCAAAGGTGTGCTTGATCTGGTCCAGGCATCGAAGGAAGCGCTCGCTGCCGGAGCAGATCACCAGCTGGTGCTCGTGGGCGGGCCAGCAGACGAAGGCGCTGAAGAGGCCGCAGCAGTGCGTCACGCTATTGGTGAAGACGCTTTGGTGGTGGGGCCGCTTCCTCTCGACGAGATGCCATTGGTCTACCAAGAGGCCGACATCTTCGTTTTGCCCTCATGGTGGGAAGCTATGCCCCTGTCAATACTCGAAGCAATGGCGACCGGCGTACCGGTCATTGCTTCCAACGTCGGGGAAATACCGCGGATGGTTGACGGCGAGACCGGAGTGCTGGTTTCCCCCCAGCAGCCCGACCAACTGGCCGAGGCACTAGTCCAAATGATCAACGACCCCGAGACGCGTTCCCGTATGGGTCAGACGGCTCGGCTGCGAGCGACGCAGCGCTTTTCTGTTGCGACGAGTGATAATGAGATCGGTACAGTGCTGGCTCAGGTCGCAGGCACGTCGAGTCGGCACCGCTGCTAGGAGTCAACGTTGCCAATTCTTTGCTATCACACCGTCGAGCCCGCATGGGACCACACGCTGGCTATAGACCCGGTACGTTTCGAAGAGCAGTGCCGTCAGCTTGTGAAGCGCTTCGAAGTTGTCGATGTCGCGACACTGGATCACACGCGTAACGATAACGACAAGGTTGCCATCACCTTCGACGACGGCTGGAGTGGGGTGTATGAGCACGCGTGGCCGATTCTGCGACGTTTCGGGCTTCCCTTCACTGTTTTTGTCGTTGCCGACACAATGGTCGATCCGGATCGGGTGGTCGATTGGGTCGACCATGCGCCAGCCAAGCCGCTCGACGTTCTGACCCGTGACCAGGTGTGCGAAATGCACGGTGCTGGTGTCTCAATTGGATCGCATAGCTTGTCTCACCAGGACCTCACGTCGCTCGACGCCGAGCGTTGCTATCACGATCTTCTGCAAAGCCGCGACCTGCTCGAGGACACACTCAAGAGCCCGGTCCGCTCGCTCGCCTACCCGCGTGGCAGGCACAACAGTGTCGTGCGAGCAGCCGCTCGTCGCGCCGGGTTCGAGCAGGCGTTCACCCTTCCAGAAGAAATGGAGACCATGGACGGACCGCTCGCCATCCCGCGGGTGGGCATCTACCCTGCCAACGGAAATCGATCGTTCTGGCTCAAGACGCAGCCCTGGTATCTGCGCCTACGACTGAGCAGATTATGGGCGCTCGCCGAGAAATTGAAGTAGCCAATGACCTTGATCCATATCGGGTTCCCCAAAACGGGAACCACGAGCTTGCAGCTCAACCTACTCGACCGCCACCCCGAGATATTCGTCATTGGAAACGAAGACTTGCGCTACCACAATGCCGAGTCCTACCGCCCCGAGATGAGCGACTCGATTCTTCTCCCGTTAAGAAACCAGGACAGCCTCGACTACTGCCAAGACCAGGTTGACACCGCACTGGCTGCCTTGCTTGATCTGAAGCAAAGCCACCAACGCGCCGTGGTGTCCGATGAGTTCTTGACGATGACGTTCGACCCGATCTACCACCTGGTTGATCGCCGCATGCTCGCCGAAAGGTTGAAAAGCACATTCTCCGATGCCGAAATCGTCATGACCGTGCGTGGTCAACTCAGTTTGTTGCGGTCGCTCTATGGACAGGTGCTGCGCTCGGTGGGTGTCCGATACGGCGCTATTCCGCCATTTGAACAGTGGGTTCGCGAGCAGCTGGAATTGCCCGTTTCTGGCGCAATGTCGATGCTCAAGTACGGCGAGCTCGTCACGATGACCCACGATGTATTTGGTGCTGAGAATGTCACGGTGCTGATGTTTGAACACCTCAAAGAGTCTCCACGCGACTATGCGCAGACCTTCTGCCGCCTGGCCGGCGTCGACCCTGTCGTGGGAGCCGATCTCTTCGTGAGCCAACACCAGCGGCCGGCGCCAGCAGCGTGGCAGATCAAGCTGGTCCAGGCACAGTCGCGCAACTCCGTTCTCGGGCGCACACTCCGCGCAATTCAGGGCGCAACCCCGGAGGCCGCGAAGGATCTGGCCCGGCGTATACCGGCGCGGTCGCTCGACACCACGCTGAGCCATGCCGTTGCCTGCGAGGTGGTCGAGCGGTTTCGGGAATCGAACGAGCTACTGAGCTCTTGCACCGGCCTCGACCTGCATGGCCACGGGTACCTCGACCCACCCGCAAGAGCTCTCCAGTGATCACCTCGATTCGGATTGCGACCGATCCCTCAACGTTCGCCGACGAGTTGGCGCCACTAGCGGACCTGGTCGACGGGCCTTCCTCAACTTGTAGCTGGATCGTTGCATGGTGCCGCGCCACCTCAGCCCAAACTGCGCTCGTTCTTGGTTCAGATAGCGGCGGGAACGTCGTCTTTGCCCTCCCACTCGAGCGGACGACCGTCAAGAAGGTCCATGCGTTACGCACGATTGCGTTCCGACAGGGCCCCTTTGGCGCAGTGCTGTCAAAGCAGCCAGTCGCCGAGCTGTTCGATGACCGAGTGCGCTCGCTGCTGCGTTCAGCGCTTTGGCAAGCGGGGTTCCGAGTGCCGCTGGTGTTTCTCTTCGATATTCGAGGTGCTGCAGAGTGCGGCGCGAGCAGTGCGATTGCTTTGCAGTCCAAACATGTTGCCTCGGCCTCGGTACCGGCGAGCGACGCTGCGGGAGCAACGTTTGTGGGAAAGAAGGAGTCGACCGAGCTGCGGCGTCGGCATCGTCGACTAGCCGATCGGGTGGGTGACGCAGTGGAAACGCACTTTCCAGCTGCCGTCGACGACGTGCAGGCTGCCCTCACACGTCTACTCGCCTCCAAACGCCAGCTCTCCGAGGGGCGCCCGACTGCCTCGGAACTTGACCACCCCGACCTGGACCGGTTTTTCCAGAATCTGGCGGTGGAATGTTCCGAGCGGGGCGATCTGGAGGTGCTCATAGCCACGCTCGGCAGCGAATCTGTCGTCGTCGCCGAAAACCTTGTTGTCTGTGCCCGCGGTGAAGCGCACGGCTTGGTGCAGACATTCGACGCAGACTTCAGCAAGTTTTCTCCAGGGCGCCTGGTGTTGCGGGACCTTGTCGACGAGCTTGCCCGCCGCGATATCACGACAGTCAACTTCGGAAAGGCCGAGAGCAAGCTGCCCCGATTCGCGACAGAGTCCGAGCAGATCTACGACTACGTCCTGCCGATTCACAAGCTTCTTGATCGGCCGACTGCTGCGTTTGCCCGCAAAGCGATGGCTCGGGACGCAATCGAGCCACAAGCAGAAGCGTTCAGCGCATGACCAGGTCGACGACAGGACCCAACCTGTTCATTCCCGGTGCGCCAAAATGCGGAACATCGTGGGCCGCAGGCATGCTTGCTCTGCATCCCGATGTGTTCGTACCGCACGTCAAAGAACCCCATCTCTATGGATCTGACCTCACGCCTCTGCGGTGGTCACGCACAGCTTCGGCGGTTCGAGACTTGTATGGCGACGCTGATGGGGCTCCTGCGCTTGATGCGTCGGTCTTCTACCTGACCTCGCAACGAGCGGCCGCCGAAATCAAGGCAGCGTGTCCCGAGGCCCGAATCCTCATCATGGTGCGCCACCCGTTGCGGGCGATCGAATCGTTGCACGCACAACTAGTCTTCGACCGCAACGAGGACATCGTGGATCTCAACGAAGCGGTGCGAGCATGCTCAGACCGCAGCGAAGGACGCCGCATACCGCGGACCTGCACTCGCCCAGAGGCGCTCGACTACGTGTCGGTGGTTCGCTTCGGAGCGCAGGCGCAACGATTCGTGCGAGAGTTCGGCGAGCAACAGGTTCGCTTCGTGTTCCACCAGGACCTGGTCGACAATCGAAAGGCCACGCAGACCGAGATCTTGCGCTTCTTTGGACTTGATCCCCACAAGGGCTCCGAACCCAGCACGGCAAACGCTCGCAGAGAAGTACGAAGCAAGGCAGTGAGCACCGTCCTGCGCTCGGTCGAGCGCAGCGAGCGCGCCAAGCAGGCTGTGCGTAAAGCGTTGCCCCACCGAACACTCTGGCGCCTGCGGACGCAACTCAAAAAGCTCAACAGCCGTCCCGCCGACCATCTCACGCTTGAGCCAACCCTGGGAGCCGAAATTCTGGATTCACTATCGACCGATATCGACCTGCTTGAGAAGCTAGCTGGCCGCAGACTCGACAGTTGGCGATGCGCGTGACCGATCCATCTCATAGGGCTCCACGCAAGTCTGAACCCCTGGTGACCGTCGTGATTCCTGCGCGGAACGAAAAGGATTATATCGAACGATGTCTGTCGTCGATTCAGCGCCAGACTCACTCGACGCTGCAAATCATCGTCATCGATGCAGACTCTGACGACGGGACCGACGACATCGTCCGGTCCGTAGCAAGCACCGATGACCGCGTTGAACTGGTAGCAAACCCCGATCGGCTCATCCCAATCGGTCTGAACAAGGCTGTGGACGCGACTCGCGGCGAATGGCTCGTGCGCGTAGACGCCCACTCCACCATTCCAGAGGACTACGTCGAACGAGCCATGCGTCATCTCACAGCCAAGAAGTGGGGCGGTGTTGGCGGACGCAAGGACGGTGTTGGCCTAACGGCGCAAGGCCGAGCCGTCGCTGCCGCCATGGGTTCTCGATTCGGCGTGGGCGGCTCGGTCTACCACTACGGGACCGAAGTGCAGATCGTCGATCACATCCCTTTCGGGTGCTATCCGGTCGATGTCATCAAAGAAGTCGGCGGATGGAACGAGGAGCTCGCGGTCAACCAGGACTTCGAATTTGATCACCGCGTACAAGAGGCCGGCTATCAGCTGCTCTTTGACCCCGAGTTGCGCATCGATTGGCACAGCCGGCAAAGTATCGCCGCTCTGTTCCGCCAGTATCGCCGGTATGGCAAAGGTAAGACCGAGGTCATGCGACGGCATCCGAAATCGACAAAAGCCAGGCATCTCGCAGCTCCGGTGTTAGTGGCAGCCCTACTTTCAGCGCTTGTGCTGGCTCCATTTCGCCCAAAGTGGTCGGTCGCAGTTGTCGGCAACTATCTCGTGAGCAGCCTTGCTGCCTCTGCGATTACCGCACGATCCATGGAGCCCAAGGCGGCTCTCGATTCGGCCTTGCTGCCTCCAGCGTTCGCCGCCATGCATATCGGGTGGGGTATCGGCTTCTTCGAGGGGTGGCTCCATCAGCTCCGACGGCACCGCAGCTCGAACAAGACGCAGTAGCGATCATGCACTGCTGCACCCCAGACACACCTGAGCGACCGCGCCGCCACTCAGGCCAGATTGAAATCAAGAGCCCAGAGAGGTACGGGCATCGATGTACCGACGCGGCCGAATTCATGGAAACCGCATGGCCCGCCGAGGGTCCGGTGACTTGATGCAGCTACGACTCATCATTGCCGAGTCGAGATCCGAATTCGCCACGCACTGCAGCGAGTGGAACGATCTGTGGCTGAGGTCAAAGGTCGAACTGCCAACGGTGCGCTTCGAGCATGTCGACCATTGGTTCCGCGAGTTCAACCCGGCTCGCGTGCGAATTGTGTTGGTGTACGCAGGCCCGAAATTGATTCTTGGGCTGCCTCTTGCTGGCGCGGCCCGCAGGGTTTCGCTGGTTGGCTCGTTGACCAACAACACCAGCACCATGACGGGCGAGTTGCTGCTCGACGCACAACATGATTGCGCCGACGCAGCCTGCGGGCTCCTCGCTGACGCACTGCAACGGCTGCCCTGGGCGCTTCTAGAGCTGGGCGGCATCGCCCTGGACAGCACGCGATGGCGGCGGGTGAAACGTGTGCTCGACCAACAAAGCATTCTTTGGAGCGAAGAACACCTTTGGGATGTCGGGCTGATCGCATTCCCAGAGACCTACGACGACTATCGCGCGGGTTGGTCAAAGAACCACAAACGGCATATGAAGCGCGCCGCCCGCGCGCTCGATGCTGTAGATAGCAACGCTCGGGTCGACTTCCTGACCACAGACATCAGTCCCCCGATCATTCGCGAAGCATTCGAGATCGAACACCGCAGTTGGAAAGGCGAAGAAGGCACGTCCATTATGAGCAGCACACGCACCACGCGCTACTACGAGGAGGAGGCCAGACTTCTCGCTGCCAACGATCAACTCGCGCTCGCGTTCCTGGTCGTCAACGGTGAACGAATCGCGTTCGAGTACCTGTATCGCTCGGGACATACGGTCTTCGTGCCAAAGGTGAGCTACGACCGCCAGCACCACCACCTCTCACCCGGGCAGGTGCTAAGGCTGAAGCTGTACGAGCAGTGGTACGGCGGCGGGTTGCCACATCTCGTCAACTACCTCGGACCACTGGTACAGGCAACTGATCGCTGGACGACCGACTCGTATCGGGCCGGGCGCCTCAGCGTCCCCTGCCGAGCGAAATCAGGCCATGCGCTGCTCAAATCCAGAGCACGGCTTCGTCGCGACAAGAAGGCCTTCGCGAAGGTTCTTGAGCGCCTCGAGACTCGCTCACGGGATCAATGGTGGGAGTCGCTAGTCAGGTGGCCCCTCAGGGCGAGGTGACCAGCAGCACAAGGTGGGGCCTATAGAGCTGGATCGACTGGGTGACCCTTCGCGCCGGTGTTCCCTGTTCTACCAGGACTACAACAAGCCCGTCGCCTTGGGACGCCGCCGGATCGGACACAAACGCACTCGATAGAATTTCTGCCGTCGACGCCATATCATCGCTGCCGCAGGAGAAGAATCGGCTGTTTGCAGAACGGTGTGGGGGCACCGACTCCAGCAAGACCCGTATCGAGCGAGCCGAGAGTTCGTTAGAGCCAATCTGCGCGCGACGCAACTCATGGTCGTTGGGGGCTATGGCGCCGATCTCGTACACGGGTCGACGCAGCATCAGATAGAGGACCGGCACGACGAGCAGGCTGAGCAGCCCGACGGTCGTCGCCAGAAACCGGCGCGGCACGGCGGGTGGCCGGGACAGCGTGTCGGGCGAGGCCTGTTCAAAAACTCGGAACGAGCCGATGCTGGTGACGTTGTTCAGTTGCTCGACGAGAGCGTCCGCCGCAGCGTTGGCGAATACCGAGGCCCGCCTTGGATCAGCGTCGGACCCCACCACCTCGAGCGTGACGGCAACCGCCAAACCTTGCAGCCGCACCTTTCCCGGAATCAGCGCCGACGGAGCGATTTCAACGCCGCGGGCGCCGCTGTTGATCGCAGCCTGCTCGCGAACGCTCGCCGACAGGAAAATCGTTTGAGCCGCCGGTGGAAACTGGGCAGGCAGGATGCTCAGCTGATCGGCGACAATAATGGCAGTCGACTCGACCTCGTCCTGCGTCGTTGCACCGAAAGTAAGATGCGCGGCTGCACCGATCAGCGTGGCGACCAGCAAGGTGGGGAGAGCGAGTCTTTGGGCGGCATGTAACAGAGACCGGAGGCCGATGCCCCACAAGGGCGTACTAGATCTGACAACGGCCATAGGAAGGTCCGTCATCGTATCCTCTGACCGGACGAACGGAGGGACCGCCCGGGCCAACTTGTTGACCGCCTCGCCGGCAGCGCTGCAGGGTCGCGAACACCAACACCAGCCAGAAGTACTTGAAGTCCGGGCTCGACAGAAACAGGTTGGTCAGTATCAGACCCCCCACCGCAGCAACGGCAACGTGGCCCCCGAGATCGCGCTGCGACCAGGCCACCGAGATCGCTGCGGCGAAAATCATCGCCAGAATGAGAAGCCCGATTGCGCCAATCTCGGCAAGGGCCCCCACCCAGAGATTGTGCGACTCGACGCGTAATCGATCTCTGCCCAGGTGTGGGTTAGCCAGGACCGCACTTGCGTGCACCTGCCGAGAGGTGCCAAACCCAGAGCCAGCGATACAGCGCGCTTCGCATCCAGCCAGCATCGCGCTCCAGATCGAGGTGCGACCCGTCGATCCTGCACCCACACGATCAATCGCTGGAAGGCCAACCACGGCCAGCAGACCAATCGAAACAGAAATACCCGCCATCGCGCTGGTGCGATAGCCAAGAGCGATACACAGATACACACCGCCGACCACCAGAGCAATCAAACCACCGCGCGTGGCGGTCAGGATCAGAGCCACCGCTCCCAGCCCGAATCCACCGAGCGCAAGACCGCGAAGAACGACGCGGCGCCGCGGGTCAATGACGGCACCCAAGGCGACGAGCATCGGCAGGACCAGAGCGGCTGCGGTAAGGCCCGGGTCGTTCGAAACCGTGCCAAACCGATCTCCGCTGACAGTATTCGCACCTATCGCCCCAGAATTCCACTGATCGATCGCAACGAAGCCGACAAACCACAGGCCAACCACGAACGACGTTTCGACCACACGAATGTCGTCAGCGTCATAGTCCACCTGCACGATTGCGATTGCGAGCACGACGAACGAAACAAGCTGTAGCGCTGCGCTGTATGTCTGCGATGGCCCGATCGACCAATACCACGAGATACATATCCAAACCGCAAGCGCGATCCACAACACGACTTCGGGCGCGGAGTCGACTCGACGTTTCGCTCCCAGGCGACAAACAATCCAAACCGCGTTCGCACCCGCAGCGAGCCCCAGCACAGAACTCAAGGTGTCATACGGCGCAGGCAGGCCAGGAAGTGTCGCCGCAGCACCGATGGGCACGGCGGCTCCGTAGGCGCCAAGCAGAGCCGCATGCAACTTGATGTGACCGCACTCGCTCAAGCTCGCAGCACACACGGCGACTACGAGGCAGACGGCTATCGCGACGCTAAACAACCGATAACTCCCAGTCTTGGCTTCGGCGCACGCGCCACCAGCGGCGTGTCAGGAAGACGCCAACGAGGGAGCCTGACAGCCCAATGCCACCCATGGTGAGCCGGTGCGCCGCCGAGCGCTGGCGAATCTTCGTCAGCGACGGGCCAAGTCTCACGAACTCACCACGTCCGCTACGATTCAGTTGAGCGACCGCGACATCGGCGCGCCGAGCGACTCTGTCCAAGGCGTCAGACGGGGTATCGCCTTGTCCTTTCACGACAAGCAGTGTCGTGAAGTCGATCGGCTCGATCGTCGTGTCGCCGCCGAGCTGGGTTGGGCTGGCCTGAACGACCGCTGCGGCCGTCATCGGGAAGCGTCTTGGATCTAGTCGTAGCGCTTCGGGCGCGACCAGCGCCTCGGCGTAAAACGCGTCCGATCGATGAATGTTGACCTCTACCAGCACAGAACCACATGCGATTACCACGCCGAGCAGCACCAACAACACCCTGGTCACGCACCCACTATGCCTCAAGAAGTGGCGCGTTGGACGCTCGCCGTGGTGGGAAAGGCACGCCTCATAGGTCTGTCGGCGACCGCCGTGAGTGGTGTCGCATCGATTGAGCCAGCGGCGAGTAGTGTCATGTCGAGCACTGTTGGAACGACCGCCCGCAGTGACTAAATGCCAGTAGTGGTTGAAGTAGAGAGGAACCGTCGTTGTCATCTAAATGTGCCCCCCATCCCACCGTGACGAATCGCGCAGAAAGCAGAGGAGCGCGCCGGGCATCAACAGTTCGCTCATCGACAAATGTCGCCAACGCGCAGGCAGATGCGAGCACGCTGAGCATTGGCACTGCGATTCGACTCGAAGGTTCCCAAGACGACGTTCGCGGCGCATCTCGGTCGGCTCGCGTGTTCGACCTGGCGGTAGCGCTTCCTTTATTCCTCGTGGCTCTACCGATCATCGGGTTGATCATGGCAGCCACACGCCTCATGAGCGGTCGCAATGTGTTGTTCTGCCAGGAGAGGGTCGGGCTGCACGGTCGAGCGTTCCGCTGCTACAAGATCCGCACAATGGAGATCGATGCCGAGGAGAAACTCAAGGCACTCCTCGACGGTGATCCGTCGCTTCGTGAAGAGTTCGAATCGAGCCGCAAGCTGCAACATGATCCTCGCATCACTCGCATTGGCCGACTACTGCGAGTGAGCGGTCTCGACGAGTTGCCCCAGCTGTGGAATGTCCTCCGAGGCGACATGGCCTTGGTCGGACCTCGCCCAAGGGCTCAATCTGAGCTCGATCTCTGCGGGCCGATGTCGCCCCTGATCCTCTCGGTCCGGCCGGGCATAACCGGGCCGTGGCAACTCATGGAAGAACGTCACGACATTGGCAGCGACGCCCGCCTTGCGATCGAGACGGACTACGCACTTACGCGAACGACCCGCAGAGACATCACTCTTCTGCTGCGCACCGTGTGGATGTTCGTCTCAATGCGACTACAGGGCGGTTGTTAGCCAGCGACCTACGCATTCACGCTCGACCATCCCCGGAGCTGACCGCCAGCGCCTGCCAATCCAGCTGGGCGCAGTCTTTCCAGAGCCGCTCGAGCTGGTAGAACCCGCGGGCCTCTTCGGTGAACACGTGCACGACGAATTCGCCGTAGTCCATCAGCACCCACTCCATACCTTGCTGGCCTTCGATGCGTATTGGCTTGGGGCCACCAACCAGCTTGACCTGGTGCTCGACCTCGTTCACGATCGCCTTGACCTGTCGCGAGCTGCCACCGTTGGTAATCACGAAATGTTCGGTTACTGCAATGGCATCGCCGACATCGAGGACGAGCGTGCCCGATGCCAACTTGGACTCTGCGGCGGCTGCCGCGACCGCCGCCCAGGGAGCGTCGATAGCAGCCAGCGCGGCAACGGCAGGGTCGACTCCTTGGGCGGGTGCAGTTGATTCAGTACTCACAGGGAACTTTCTTCGGCAACAGAAGCATCTTGGTGCCACTGCTCATAAATGTCCAGCGCTGCCCGTGGCACCAGGTAGTCGACCGGCTCGCCCGCTGCGAGACGAGTTCGCAACAGTGAACTCGACAAATCGACCAATGGCGCCGCAATTTGGCGAATGGTCCAACCCGGCGGAGGTTCCGCACCAATTGCACCGGGGCGATCAACCACACCAACCGTGACCAGATCGCGTAGTTCATCATGGCGATGCCAGGTATGCAGGTCGGCCACCACGTCGCTACCGACGACAAGAATCAGGTCGGCATCGGGTTGCTCGGCCCGTAGCTGTTCGACCGTGTCGACGCTGTACGAGGAACCACCCCGATCGATCTCGATCGAGGATGCCACCAAGTCTTCTCGATCCGCGGTGGCTGCCGCCACCATGGCCAAACGCAGGCTCGAATCCGAAATCTGTCGGGTGCCGACCTTTTGCCAGGGTCGGTGCGCCACCACAAACAGCACCTGGTCGAGCTGCAGACCGTGCGCCGCCGCGCTCGCTACCGCGAGATGGCCCACGTGAATTGGGTCAAAAGTACCACCGAAAACTCCGATACGGGTCATTTGGAACCCCCATCTGTCGCCCCGGGCACTCTCCAAAAACAACTGTTTTTAGCCAAATACCTACCCAAAGCAAGAAAGATCAAGTAAAAAACCAAAAAGTCGCTGGATTCCCGAGGGCAAGCTGTACTACCGTATCTAAGCGCTAATAGAAGTTGCACCGAATCCGATCAGGTTACGGCAAATTCTCGCAGCCCCCCGACAAGACGGCAGTAAAAAGGCCGCCACAGGCTTGCCACTCTTGTCAAAAGGAGATTCACGTTTCCGCACGTTGACAACCAAGCTCTGTACCTGCCACGGCCTGCCGCTGAACAACACTCACAGCGCCGCACCCCGATCAGGATCCAGTCAAACCAGCCCGCCACTGGTGACCACCCGCTGAAGAGACCCACCAAGAGATACACAATTCCTCTCTCCAAGGGAACATCACGCCTCGGACTTCGGTTGCATGCGCCAAGCGCCTCCTACTCCCCCCAACAGCCAAACAACCACAAGGCAAAGACATGAGTGACTCTGTAGGTCAATATCTCAACGAAATCGGCACCGTTGCCCTTCTCAACGCAGCCGAAGAGCGTGAGCTCTCCCAAATCATCGAAAAGGGCGTAGCTGCTCGCAAACTGAAAGAAGGCGGCGAACGCAGTCGCAAACTCGATCGCGAAATTCGCGCCGCGGCCATGGCCAAGGACCGGTTCATCCGAGCCAACCTTCGCCTTGTCGTGAGCGTCGCCCGTCGCTATCCACTTCCTCCGGGCATGGAACTGCTCGACCTCATCCAAGAAGGCAACCTGGGTCTCGAGCACGCTGTCGACAAGTTCGACTGGCGCAAGGGCTTCAAGTTCTCCACCTACGCCACGTTCTGGATCCGCCAGGCAATTGGTCGGGCCCTCGACCAGAAAGCCAGCCTGGTTCGCCTTCCCGGCGATCGCTCGGCCAGCCTTCGGGCCGCACTGCGCCAGGTTTCCGGCGACGGCGATGAGCTCGACGAAGAACACGCTCGCCTCCACCGTCTGACCACCCCGACTTCGCTCGACCGCACCATTGGCGACGACGACAGCAACGAACTCGTCGATCTGCTCCCCGACGCCAACCCCGGCCCAGAGTCGGTGGTCATGGACCGTGCCGAAGAAGCAATGGTCACCGGCCTGCTCGACGTCCTCGACGATCGGGCTCGCTATGCAGTCGAACAACGCTTTGGCCTGCACGACGGACGCAAGCGCAGCTACCGCGAGGTCGGCGAAGACCTGGGTGTCACTGCCGAAGCAGCCCGCCGTTTGGTCAAGCGTGCCGTGAACACCGTTCGCGAAAACGCACCCGCAGCCTTCGACGCCGCATAACACCACTCGCTGCTCAGCCAGCAACCGTTCAAAATGTGAGAGCGCAGGGCCTTGGCCCTGCGCTCTTGCCGTTTTGACCGCCCCTCTGCCGGCAGTTTCGTAGCTGCGCACGGCGAGTATCGACACGGCACGCGAACGACGCTTAAGCCAGGCTGGGTCACCACTCGTAGAAACTCGGTGCAACGGGCGGGTCCAAACGGGCACACTGGGGGCCATGAGCATTACATGGACACCAGACACCTGGCTCGATCGCCCCGTGGCGCAACAGCCAGCATGGCCTGACGCCGACGCGCTCACCGCAGTGCTCGATCACATCTCGTCGCTCCCGCCGCTGGTTTTTGCCGGCGAGGCGCGTGATCTGACCGAAGCTCTGGGCGAGGTCGCCAAAGGTCGAGCGTTCCTGCTGCAAGCAGGCGACTGTGCCGAGTCCTTCGATGGCTATAGCGCCGATGGCATCCGTGACCGGCTCAAGGTGATCTTGCAGATGGCGGTGGCGCTCACCTATTCCGGCGGTTTGCCGGTAGTCAAGGTGGGTCGCATCGCCGGACAGTTCGCCAAGCCCCGCTCCAGCGACACCGAAACCGTCGACGGCGTCGAGCTGCCGTCGTTCCGAGGCCACATCATCAACGACCCCGAGTTCGGCGAAGGCGCCCGGATCCCCAATCCGCAGCGTCTGCTCCAGGCCTACCAGCAGTCTGCTTCTACGCTCAACTTGCTTCGGGCCTTCACCAAGGGCGGCTTTGCCAACCTGGCACAGGTCCACTCGTGGAATCAGGAATTCATCGCTGCATCCCCCGAGGGCAAGCGTTACCAACAGCTCGCCGATGGCATCGAGTCCGCGCTGCGGTTCATGAGTAGCTGCGGTATCGACGTCGACGATTCTCGACTCGAAGAGGTCGACTTCTTCACCAGCCACGAAGCCCTGCTGCTCAACTACGAACAAGCGCTGACCCGCAAAGACAGCCTGACCGGCGATTGGTACGACTGCTCCGCCCACATGCTGTGGATCGGCGAGCGCACGCGTCAGCTCGATGGCGCCCACGTCGAGTTCCTGCGGGGTGTCAAGAACCCGCTGGGTTGCAAGGTCGGACCCACCGCCACTGCCGAACAAGTTGTCGGCATCTGCGAAGCTCTGAACCCCGACAAGATTCCCGGGCGGCTCACACTGATCTCACGCATGGGCGCCGACATCGTGCGCGAGAATCTTCCGCCGCTCCTCCAAGCAGTCAAAGACGCCGGCCACCCGGTGGTGTGGGCATGCGATCCCATGCACGGCAATACGTTCACCAGCAACACCGGCCGCAAAACCCGCCACTTCGATGACATCTGTCGCGAGGTCGAGGGCTTCTTTGCCGCCCACGCTCAGGTCGGAACCTGGGCCGGTGGCATCCACATCGAACTGACCGGCGAAGACGTCACCGAATGCCTCGGCGGCGGCGACGACCTGGGACATTCCGATCTCGAAGCACGCTATGAGACCATCTGCGATCCTCGCCTGAACGGCAAGCAATCGATCGACCTGGCGTTCCGCGTCGCCGAATTCCTGCAGCATTAGACGCACCGTGGGGATCGCCCACAATGGTGTCATCGACCCCGACTGAACCATCTTGAATCGCCACACCATTGCGGTTGCCGTTGGCCTGTTCATCGTCGGCTATGGCACCAACGTCTCAACGCCGTTCCTGGTGCTCTACCGCGACCGCCTCGGGCTGGGAGCCAACGACACCCAGCTGATCTTCGTGGTGTACGTGGTTGGCATCCTGAGCACGCTCATGATCGCCGGGCAACTCTCGGACCGGTTCGGACGCAAGCGGCTGCTCGTGGCATCGCTCGCCTTGTCTGCGTTGGGTTCGCTGCTCATCATCTTTGGTCGCGACGCGTATGCCCTACTGCTCACTGGCCGTATCGTGCTGGGAGTCGTGAGCGGCCTGGGGCTCGGGGTCGGCGCAGCATGGTTGCAAGAACTGCTGGGACCGGGCCAAGAGGCGCGCGCCGCCCTGATTGCGACCATGGTCACCTATGGCGGCTTCGGCGCTGCTCCCCCGCTGTCGGTCCTGTATGAGTGGCAGGCGCCATCGCCGCTCATCGTGCCTTTCCTCTTCCACATCGCGCTCACGCTGGCCGTCATCCCGGCCGTGTTACGGGTCGACGAGACCGTCGATGTCGCCGCCGCGGCCGCAACCCAGACCGGCAGATGGCGCCCGAAGGTCCACTTCGGTATCCCCGCCAGGGCGCGGCGGCAGTTCCTGTGGTACATCGGCCCGCTTGCCGTTTTAGTGTTCGCGTTCCCCTCCATGGCTTTTGCCCTGTTCCCTGTGCTGCTCAGCGACACGGTCGACGCCAGCCCTGTCGTTTTGACCGGGCTGTCGGGCATGTCGACTGCCTGGGGAGGACTGATGTCGCGTCCGCTGATCAGCCGAATGTCCACCCAATCCGCCATGGGCTGGGGAGCCGCCATTGGCACTATTGGCTACGTGATGGGCACCGTTGCTTTCGTCACCGGCAGCTGGCCCCTGGTGTGGCCGGCGGCCATTGTGTTGGGTGCGGCCAGCGGCGTATTGTCGATTGCGGGACTCACCCTCGTGGGCGAGCTCACCGACCCCGAGACACGCGGCGCACTGAGCTCCACCTTCTATCTGCTTGCCTATTCGGGCATGACCATGCCACTGGTCGTCAGTGCATTGAGCGGCGCTCTCGGCACCACGCAAGTCCTGATCGGGCTGACCGCCATCGCAGCAGCACTGGCCATCACGGCGCCGCTACGGCGACGAATCGCTCTGGCATAGAGTGGCTCTGCCGGTAGCTGCCACGGAAAAGCGCTGCTGAGCTGGTTAAATCAGCGCCATGACTTCGCGTGTTCGCCGCATCCTCTTCACCCTCCTTGTGCTCGCCCTCGCAGCCTCAGCCTGCTCCTCCTCGGGCGACGACGCCGCTCAGGTGGACGCCGACGACACCGATACCGCAGAAGCCTCACCAACAGCAGCCGCAGAACCAGGCGACTCCACCGCAGAGCCGACGACGATCCCGGTTCCCGCCGACGACACTGCTGCCGATGCAGCCATTGGCGGCCTCGACGGCGATGCACCGGCCGAGGGTGACGATGCGGACCCCGGCACCACGGCTCAGACGTTTGTGCGGGCGCGATTCAATATCGACCCCGATCCGGCGTGGGTGAGCTGCATGGTCGCCCAGACGGGTCGCGACGGCGACCTCGAGGCTGCCTTGGACTCGCCAGCAGTTGCGCTGGGTGAAGTCGACGACACGCAGCTGCGGGCGCTCACCTTCGCCATGAACGGGTGTATCGACACGCTGAGCCTGGCGGACTGGGCCACCCAGGCGATCGGCCCCCAGGGCGACGTGGAAGAGACCGCGCCTCCTTGCTTGGTCGAACGATTCGACGCCGAAGACGGCGACACGGTCTTCTACAACTTCGCCGCTCTCACCTACCAGTACCGCTTGGAGCCCGACGGCATCGATGGTCTGGTCGATGCCCTGGCAACGTGTGCGCCCATCACGTCGTTGTCCGGATTCTTTGCCAACCAAGCCGAGCAAGCCACCGGCTCCGTGCAATTCGTGGATCTCGACTGCCTGAACGAATTGCTGAGTCCTGATGAAGTCTCGCGAGAGTTCTGGGACGTCTTTGTTGCCGGTGGCGTACCGCCGGTTGATTTCATCACGCCTTTCACCGACCAGTGCTTGACCGATCCCGAGATCGACGAGAGAGCCGCAACCGTGCCGACCGACTTTGTTGCCTGGTCCGGAACCGGCGAGCTGGCCGCAGTAGCCCCGAATGCCCGAGCGGGAATCTACGACGCGCCGCCACCTCAGACACTCGATGCTGGCGCCAACTACGAAGCGGTCCTTGCGACCGGCGGCGGCGAGATCCGCATTCGACTGTATGCCGATACCGCGCCGGTCACCGTCAACAATTTCGTGAGCCTGGCCCGCGACGGGTACTACGACGGCACCATCTTTCATCGAGTCATCGAAGACTTCATGGCCCAAGGAGGCGACCCCACCGGAACCGGTAGCGGCGGACCGGGCTATCAGTTCCAAGATGAGTTCGACGGCGGCCCTGCCCTTGACCGCAAGGGCCTACTGGCCATGGCCAACTCGGGCGCGAACACCAATGGCAGCCAGTTCTTCATCACCTTTGTTCCGACCGACTACCTGACCGGGCGCCATACCGTCTTCGGCGAAGTAATCGAGGGCATCGAGATCGTCGACACCATTCAGCTACGCGATCCTGCGGTGCCGGGCCCAGCTCAGACGCTCGATTCGGTCACCATCATCGAGACCCCCGCCAATTAATCACTACCGCACCGAGCAGCGTGTGGCTACTTCTCAATGGCGAATTCGCCGAAACGCCGTACGTAGTCGGCCAACTCGGTCCGGGTAACGGGATCCGCGAGTTCGCCGTCGGCGATCTTGTCGCCGTACATGCCAATGCCCATCGACTCGAACAGCCGTACCGGCAGATACTCCATGATCGTCTCGAAATGCGTGCGCACGCTGACACCGCCGCGCGGACCGGGCGACGCCACCACCAGGGCAATGGCCTTGCCCTCCCACGACTGCGGCGGTCGAGAAAGCCAGTCGATGGCGTTCTTGGTCACCGCAGGAAATGACCCGTTGTACTCGGGCGAGAAGATCAGCAATCCGTCAGCAGCAGCCATCTGCTCGTGCAGGTCAGACACCGAATCGGGCGCACCTGCTGCCTCGAGGTCACCGTTGTAGACCGGCACATCGCCCAGGTCGACGATGTTGAAACCAACCCCATCGCCGGCTGACGCCATAGCTGCCTCGGCAATCATTCGATTCACCGAATCCTTACGAAGACTGCCAACGATCGCCATGATTTTCGCGCTGTTCATAGCGCTCTAGTTAAGCCGGTCTGCCCTGCTATCGCCACCAGTGCTCGCCTCCTCGGCGAAATACTTTGTGCGCCACATTTGAGCCAGCACACATTTCCTGTGGCGCGTTACTGGCGCTCGGGCCTCTACATCATGAATGATCAAGGCCATCTCCACGACGCCAACACCTATTAGCGACGCGGCTGACGACTTCGACCAGTTCGTCGCCTCGGTCGAGGGTCGCTTGCGGCGCGCTTTCGTGGGTGCGGTCGGTGTCGACGAGGCCCATGACGCCACCGCCGAGGCGATGGCCTGGGCGTGGGAGCACTGGGCCGAGGCACACACGCCTCCCGAGGACTGGCGGCGCTACGAACCACGATTGGAGATTCAGATGGATGAGCTCACCGACCAACTGCGCAACCTGGGCGAGGCGGCGCAAGCAGATGTAGCGGCGATCAGCGCAGCGAGCGTGCGTGACCGGCCATCGACCACCGCCATCGACGTGACCGAGGCCCCGCACACGGGCCCGGCGACAGCGCCGACAAAGCGTTCTCGCCGGCCCTCTCGCCGGGTTCTCATCGACGCAGCCGCAGCACTCTTGGTTGCGCTCGGGTCACTGTCGTTGATCAATCGACCCGAAACAGAGCAAGCCGTCGCTGTCACCGGAGCGCAGGCCCGGGGTGGTGAGCGAGCGGTGCCCACAGTCAGGAACCGCAAATCTCGAAGCTGGTGTGGTCGTCATCGGTGATGCTGCTCAGCGCACTGTCATCGGTGGATTCGGATCGGTCGAGAACAGTGTGTTCGTTCGCTTGGACGAGCTGCGATCTGGCGACGTGGTGATCCTGTCGTCGCTCGTCACGACCGACGACGCTTCCTACGAGATCTCGCAAGAATTCGTGGTCGATCTTTCTGACCTCGAGAGCACACCACCGCTGCTAGAAGTCGAAGGGATCGGAACCCTCGGGACGCGACCGGTTCCGCAGGTCATTCTGGTCGCCGACGTCGCGGGCGATGCAACACTTCGCACGGTGGTCACGGCTACGGCAATCGAAGCAGATCTCAGCAGATACGTGACGCTCGACCACGAGTCCTGAAAGCCCTCGAACAGCACAATTGGTCGCCGAGAGCGCCTTCGACGTGGCACGCTGAGGGTATGCCTATCGAGATCAACAAGTCGTTGGTCGTTCCCGATGCCGAGCTCGACTGGAAATACACCACTTCAGGCGGGCCCGGTGGCCAACATGCCAACCGGTCGAGCACGCGGGTGCACCTGACGTGGAACATCGCCGATTCCGCTGTGCTCAGAGGCGAAACCCGCAGCCGACTGCTGAGCAAGCTGGGAGCGGTCGTCCGGGTCGATGTCGATGACCATCGGTCGCAGCTTCGAAACCGTGATGTTGCCGCCGAGCGACTGGCCGAGAAGGTCCGGGCTGCGCTGGTGCGGCCGAAGAAGCGACGAGCCACCAAGCCGTCCAGGGGCGCGAAACGACGTCGCCTGGAAAGCAAGAAGCAGCGCTCCAACACCAAGAAACTCCGCCAGAAGCCAACTCACTGGGACTAGCGCACCAGTTCGCTCTTTCCCCACCCGCACGGGCGCCGACTGGTACATTCGGCCGCGGTGACAACCTTCTCGGCCAATCTCGGATTTCTTTGGAATGACCGCCCGCTTCCTGCCGCCATCCGGGCTGCGGCGGCAGCTGGGTTCGACGCGGTCGAATGTCATTGGCCCTTCGCCACCCCACCAGCCGAGGTCTCCGCGGCGCTCGAGTACACCGGGCTCACCATGCTGGGGCTGAACACTCGCGTGGGTGGCGACAACGAATTCGGCTTGGCCGCACTGGCCGGCCGCGCCGTCGAAGCACGACTGGCGATCGACGAGGCCATTCACTACGCGTTGGCAACCGGCACCACGGCCATCCATGTGATGGCGGGTATCGCGCCTCCCAAGCCCGATGCGTTCCTGACCTATCTCGCCAACCTGCGCTACGCCTGCAAACAGGCAGCCCCCCATGGCATCACCATCTTGATCGAGCCGCTCAACACGATTGACACACCGGGTTATTACCTGCACAGCTTTACCGATGCCGCGGGGGTGATCGATGCGGTCGACCGCTCCAACCTGAAGCTCATGTTCGATTGCTATCACGCAGCCAAAAGTGGGGGCGACGTGCTTGACCTGCTGCCCCGGGTGTTGCCCATCTTGGGCCATGTGCAGTTCGCAGCAGTTCCTGATCGAACTGAACCCGACCACGGTGATCTGGAATACTCGGCCGTATTCGCGCTGCTCGAAAACCTGGGTTGGGACCGGCCACTGGGCGCCGAGTACCGGCCACGAGCCGACGTCGAGTCCGGACTCAGCTGGATGCAAACCCTGCGCTGAACCGGCTGCGCCAAACAAGTTCCGCTCGTTGGCCTACTCGGCCGTATTAGCGCTGCTCCACAATCTGGGTTGGGACCCGCCACTGGGCGCCGAGTACCGGCCACGAGCCGACGTCGAGTCCGGACTCAGCTGGATGCAAACCCCTTGCTCTAGCTTCCAGGGTTTGCAGGCAGGCGTCCGCAACTGATCAAAATCCAGCCAAAGCGACCACCTTTGCTCTAGCTTCCAGGGTTTGCAGGCAGGCGGATGCGACTTCGTGACCTTTCTCGACCATGTGATGGCGGAAGAAGTCGACGTGGGTCGGGCTTTCGTGAAACTGCTGCGGAGTCAGCACACTCGAGAAAATCGGCACTCCGGCGTCGAGCTGCACTCGCATGAGACCACTGATCACGGCGTCAGCCACGAACTCGTGACGGTAGATGCCGCCATCGACCACGAAGCCTGCAGCAACCACCGCATCAAAACGTCCTGACTCGGCAATGCAGCGTGCATGCAGGGGTAGCTCGAAGGCGCCGGGTACCTCGAAGACGTCGACATGCGCCCTGTCGGCGACCTCGGCGAGAAAGCCGTGCCGCGCCTGATCGACGATGTCGCGATGCCAGCACGACTGCACAAACGCAATGGCGGGTAGCGAAGACGAACTGATGGGCAGCGATGAGCTTTCTGATTCCATGCCGGGCACGGTATAACTTCAAGTGAACTTGAAGTCAACCACCTGCCAGGGGACGAGCCGATGAATGTCTGATCTCGATGATCATCTCACGATTGGACAAGCAGCCGACCGGCTCGGCTTGGCGACCTCGGCACTGCGCTTCTACGAAGACAAGCGCCTGATCTCATCGGTCCGAACCGTCGGCGGGCAACGACGCTATGCCCGAGACGTGTTGCGGCGCGTGTCGTTCATACGGGCAGCCCAGCAGGTCGGCCTGCCGCTCTCGGAAATCCAGGAGAGCCTGGCCAGGTTGCCGGTCGACCGAGCGCCAACGCAAGACGAATGGCAACGTTTGGCCGAGGCGTGGCGGCCCCGGCTCGACGATCAGATCGCCACCCTGGTCGGCATTCGCGATCGGCTCGCCGGCTGCATCGGCTGTGGCTGTCAATCCTTGGACAGCTGCGCCGTCTTCAACCCCGACGACGTAGCCGCCGAACAAGGTCCCGGCGCCCACTTCCTACGCCGCTGAGCAGCCCCCATGGGGTCAGGCACAGATGACGAGGCACAACATTGTGCACCGCGCTACACAGAGCTATTGGAACGCAGGAGTCAGTCAGTCCACGCTGAGCGAGCCATGAGCGTCTGGGTGGATCGGAACGGAGCGCTCCAAATGAGGCGGGTAGTGCTGCGTGCCAACGCAGTCGGCGTCGCGAAGCAAACCGTCGAAAGCATCACAGAACGGCTTCGATGAAGGTCTCCAGTTGGCGTAGGTTGCGGACCTCGAACAGGCCATCGCAGTACTGGGCGTATTCGCTGACTATCGAGTCGCCGGTGTCCCAGTAGCTGCCGGGCTCGGGGTTCAGCCAGAAAACTTGTTTGGCGTTGCGCTTCATCTCTTGGATGATCCAGCTCTGCGCTGCGTGGTAGTTGTTGCGGGCGTCGCCCAGGATCATCACCGTGGTCTTGGGGGTGATGGCCTTCATGTAGTTTTTCTCGAATACTTCAAAGGCATGGCCGTAGTCACTATGGCCGTCGACCCAGACGACATCGGCTTCGGTATTCACTCGGTGCACCGATGCAGTGATGTCTTCGTGACCGTCGAAAAAGCGGGTGACTTCGTCGAGGCCGTCGATGAACACGAACGCTCGGACCTTGGAGAACTGCCCGCTCATGGCGTACACCAAGTGAAGAGTGAAGCGTGCGAAAGCAGCGACCGAGCCGCTGATGTCGGCCAGGATCACAATCTCGGGCTTCGATGGCCGCGGGTGCTTGAATCGAGGCTCGGCAGGTACTCCGCCGTAGCTCAGCGACTTGCGGATGGTGGTGCGAAAGTCGAGGCCGCCCTTGTTGCGGTGGCGACGCTTGCGAGCCAGGCGAATGGCCAGCTTCCGGGTGAGCGGCGCAATTGCTTTGCGCAATGTCTCCATCTCGTCGCGAGTTGCGTGCATGAAGTCCAGGTCTTCGGGCAGCGGTTTGCGTAGCGTCTTGGCCATGGCCTCGACCCCGCGGTCTGCGACCAGCCGGCGTCTGATCTCGGCTTCGATCTCGGTCTTGAGCTTCTCTATACGGCTCTCGTATTCGTCTTTGGCCAGCCGGTCGTCGAGACCGCTGCGACCCTCGTTGTTGGCTCGGTCTTGTTCGAGCATGCGTTCGAGCACACCGTCGAGGTCCAGGTTCCGCAGCGTGCGGTACAGGTAGTAGGTGCCGCCGACCGGGCGCCCGGGTTCCATGCCGGCGAACCGCTGCACGGCGGTACGGGCCACCGCTCGCTGCAGATTCTGATCTTCGCGCATCAGCGCCTGGTAGAGCATCTCGGCCAGATCTTCGTTCGACATGGCGTCGCCGCCACCGCCGCCCGCTTCGGACCCGCTGCCCTCGGCCTGGTCATTGCCCTGGCCTTCTTCGTCGCTCTCGCCTTCGCCGAAGGCATCATCGTCGTCGTTGGTCAACGAGTATTCGGGACCGCGGATGGAGAAGTACACGTCGAACACGGTTTCGAACGCCGGCCAGTGCTGATGGTTCTTGACCAGCGTGGCGCCGAGCGCATGCTTGAACGTGACGCGGTCACCAATGGGGATGGCTCGAACGGCCTCCATGGCGTCGAGGTTCTCGGTCAGGCTCACGGGCAGGCCCGCGTCGCGCAACTCTTGGATGAAGCCACCCATCAGGTCGAGCAATGGGTCGGCCATGGCCTCAGCGGCAAACAGTTCGTCAGTCGTCATCGAGTTCCTCAGGAGTGGGTGTTTCCGGTAGCGAAGCGGTCCGGGACTGCCGATGCCGAAACGCTGGATAGCGTCTGGAGCGCAGCGACAAAGGCGGACTATCCGGTCAGGCGGGCGAGGCGTCGAAGGTGTCTTCGCTGGTGGCGAATTCCTTGGTGGCCTTTTCGATATCGCTGCGGTACTTGAGCAAGATGTTGGCCGTTTCGGTTGCGGTCTCGGCATCGACATGCTCGACGCCCAGCAGCACCAGGGTGCGAGCCCAGTCGAGCGTCTCCGATACCGATGGGGCCTTGCGCAGGTCCAGCTGGCGGACGCTGCGCACGATGCGGGCAACCTGATCGGCCAGATTCTGGCTGATGTCGGGCACCTTGGTCAGCACGATCTCGCGCTCACGGTCCAGATCGGGATAGTCGAGGTACATGTACAGCGCACGGCGCTTGAGTGCCTCGCTGAGTTCACGGGTGTTGTTCGACGTCAAGAACACCAGGGGAATCTGCTTGGACTCGATGGTTCCGAGCTCGGGAATCGACACCTGGTAGTCACTCAGAATTTCGAGCAGCAGTGCCTCGGTCTCGACTTCGACACGATCGACCTCGTCGATCAACAGCACAACGGGATCGTCGGCGGTGATGGCTTCGAGCAGCGGGCGAGTCAACAAGAACTCGTCGCTGAAGATGTCGTCTTCGATGGTGTCCCAGTCGGCTTGCTGTTCGGACTGGATACGAAGCAGCTGCTTCTTGTAGTTCCACTCGTAGAGCGCTTTGGACTCGTCGAGGCCTTCGTAGCACTGCAAGCGAATCAGGCGGGCGCCGAGCATCTCGGCCACGCTCTTGGCGAGCTGGGTCTTACCCGTGCCTGCCGGGCCTTCGACCAGGATCGGCTTTTCGAGCCGATCGGCCAGGTAGACAACACTGGCCAGGCCGTCATCGGCCAAATAGTCAACTTGCTTCAGACCATCGCGTACTGACTCGACGTCGGTAAACCGTTCGCTCATGGAGCTCCTCACGAAACAGCGGCGTCCGGAAGCGGACGCCGCACATGCAGTAATCGATGTTATCCGGTGCCTCACTGCGAATCCGAACCGTGATCACGAAGTGCGGGCTGAGTATTCAATCGGCTACATTCACCCCCGGGAATCACCCCGCCCGAATTCGGGCATGAACACGAAGGTCTGGTCTCCATGGAAGAAGAAGACAAGGAATTCTTCATTCTGGTGCTAGGTGTGCTGGCTGCCATCATCCTGGTCATCAGCTGGTGGTTCACCACCGGCGGCACGAGCGCTCCTGTCGTCCAGACATCCACCGCCGTCGCCGATGACCACAGCGAAGACGACGCCGATCACAGCGACGACGAGGCCCATGATCCGGTCGAAGAGGCAACGCCCGAACCAACACCCGAGCCCACTCCCGAGCCCACTCCTGAACCAGTAGAAGCCGCGCTGCCATCGACGGTCTTCGATGCCGTGGCCGCCGACAGCAACCTGAGCGTGGTGCGTGACCTACTTCGTGACAACGCTCTCGACCAGGCGCTCGCGGTCGCCGGTCCGTTCACCGTGTTCGCACCGTCGAACGATGCCATCAGTGCAGCTGCTGGTTCCGATACAACCGTGGAGATACTCGAGAACGACAGTGCGGGTGTACTCACGTATCACGTCGTTCCCGGCTCTTACACCCTTGATGAGCTGACGGAGATTGCCGAAGGCGACGACACAGATCTCGCAACGGTGCAAGGCGAGCCCATCACCCTTTCCCTCGACGGTGAGACGCTGCTCATCAATGGGTTGGCCACCGTGGCACCCGATAACGCGCAGGCCGACAACGGTCTGGTGTACACGCTCGACAATGTGCTGGTTCCGCCTGTGGCGGCGCTGAACACGCTCGTTGGACTCGATCCCATTCTCTTCGCCACCGGCAGCGCAGATATTCAGCCCGAATCATTTGCCACGCTCGACCAGTTCATCGAAGTCTTGAGCGCCAGCGGCGTCGATGTGACCATCGAAGGCCACACCGACAGCTCCGGCGATCCCGTTCTGAACCAGAACCTGAGCCAGAGCCGAGCCCGTGCGGTTCAGAACTACCTGGTTGCCAATGGCATCGATGAACCTCGACTCGATGCCGTGGGGTTCGGTCCTGACCGGCCGGTTGCCGACAACGAGACCGAGGAAGGTCGAGCACTCAACCGGCGTATCGAGTTCACGCTCGGGCAGTAAGCCCCCCTCGTGGCGGTGCTCGACATCCTCGACGGGGCGCAAGAGTGCGGTGACCAGACCGTGCCCGATGCACTGTTGGGGTGTTGGCGTCGCAATTGGATTCGGTTCGGCCCCGACGGGCGGCTTGAGCGCCAGGTGAAGGTGATCTGGCTGCAGACCCGTTCGGGTATGGCCGATATGCGTGTCGATCCCGACCGAGCGCCCCCCGAGTTCGACTCCTCCTGCGGGATCACTGTGGTCGACGAAACAACAACGCCCCATGTCACCGCCGACTGGTTCGACGGGGCATTCGGTTTCGCCCAACAACCGGTGCCCAGCTTCCCCGAGAAAGGGTGGCTGGTGTGGGAGAGCCCGTCGATCATGCGAGAACTCGCCCCCAGTGGCGCCTACGTCGAAGAGTGGGAACGGCTACCTGGCTCCCTCGGCCAGATCGCGCACCTGACGGCCCCGGACGCACCAATGACCACCAACCTGTACCTGGCAGGAAGTCATGCACTGCTCTGCCAAAAGAGTGCCACGGCCGGTGGAGTACACGAGTTCAGTTGGGCCCGGGCAGTGCCGGGGTCCAACGAGTTGATGATCGAGCTGTCGACGAATCCGAATCAGCTCGGTCAGCCGTTGCACGTGAACCAACAGTGGCACATCGAAAGCTACTGCGAAACGTGAGCGCACCACCCACACCAACCTGCGTAATTCGGCGGGTCACCAACGCAGGTTGAACCACCTCCTCTCACACCAACCTGCGTAATTCGGCGGGTCACTTACGCAGGTTGAACCACCTCCTCTCACACCAACCTGCGTAATTCGGCGGGTCACTTACGCAGGTTGAACCACCTCCACCCACACCAACCTGCGTAGTTCGGCGGGTCACTTACGCAGGTTGAACCACCACCACCCACATCAACCTGCGTAATTCGGCGGGTCACTTACGCAGGTTGAACCACCACCACCCACACCAACCTGCGTAATTCGGCGGGTCACTTACGCAGGTTGAACCACCACCACCCACACCAACCTGCGTAATTCGGCGGGTCACTTACGCAGGTTGATCGGCAGGGCGTTACCGGGGGTGGCGCGACCGGGCTGGGCGCAGGAATTACGCTCAGCTCACGCCTGCGTACTTGTGGGTTGCACTCTATGTCAGATCTTTCTCTCGGTCGCACCGAACCCGCTGCCTCCGCACCTCCCCCGGCCAGTAGTCGCGCCGCGATCTTGGTGGGTGCCGGCATCTTGCTCAGCCGGATTTCCGGGATCTTGCGCGAAGCGGTCTTGTCCGCCGTGCTCGGCGCAAGCACCGTTGCTGCCGAAGCGTTCGCCTTCTCGCTTCAGATCCCCAAGGTGCTCCAGAATTTGTTGGGCGAGGGCGCTCTCTCTGCCTCGTTCATTCCCGTCTACAGTTCGGTGTTGGACCAGGATCCTCGAACGGCGCGCCGACTGGCGGGAGCCGTTTTCGGGTTACTCGCCGCACTGGTCGGCGCGTTGGTCTTGATCCTCATGCTCGCCGCTCGGCCCATCGTCGGCCTGGTCGCGCGCGGCGCCGGTCCCCGACGCGCTGACCTGATCGCCGAGCTCGTGCAGATCATGGCTCCCGGCATCGGGTTCATCGTGTTTGCTGCATGGTGCCTCGGCATCTTGAATTCCCATCGCGACTTTTTCTTGAGCTATGTCGCTCCCATGTTGTGGAACGTGGCCATCATCGTCGCAATCCTGGCATGGACTCAGACCGACGACCGAGTGAGTCTGGCTCGAGCCGGTGCCTGGGGCGTCTTCGTTGGCGGCGTGGCGCAGTTCGCAGTCCAACTCCCGCGGGTGTTGCGAATTGCCGGGCCCATCACGCCATCGCTGGACCACGCCATGCCAGCACTTCGAGAAGTCGTGCGTCGATTTGTTCCCGGCGTTGCTGGTCGTGGCGTGGTCACGCTCGGCACGTTCACCGATATTGCGTTGGCCTCCTACCTTGCCGTTGGGGCCGTAGCGGTGCTGACCAAAGCCCAAACGCTGTACCTGATGCCCATCTCGGTCTTTGCCATCAGTATTGCCGCCGCCGATCTGCCCGAACTCTCCCGTGAGACCAGCAACGCCAGTGCCTCGTCGAACCGCGTGCGAATTGCCGTCGACAGGGTCAGCTTGTTCGTCGTCTTTTCTGCAGTGGCATTCATCTTCGGTGGGCGCAGTCTGGTCGCAGCACTCTTCGAACGAGGCGAATTCACCAGCGATGACACCGTGGCGGTATGGCTCACGCTGGCGGTCTTCTCGTTCGGGCTGGTAGCCAGCGCTCTGTCTCGTGTGTTTCAGACCGCCAGCTTTGCGCAGGGCGATGTTGCCGGTCCGGCCAAGATTGCTTTCGCCAGGTTGGTCGTCGCCGCCGCGGTCGGATTACTACTCATGCTTCCTGCAGATCGCTATCAGGTGATCGATGGCATGGTCCAACGGGCGGGAGATCTGGCGTTGAGCCCCCTCGAACCAGACGTTCGCGACGAACCGAGCACCCACCGACTCGGCGCCCTGGGGCTTGCGGCTGGTGGCGCGATTGGTGCTTGGCTCGAGTTTGCGTTGTTGCGAACGAGGTTGCGTTCGGTCACCGTCGATCTCGGCATCTGGCGATCGATTCGACGCCTGCTGCCGGCCACAATCGTCGCTGGTGCATTCATTGCACTGGTGGCGCAACTCGCTCAGGGGATCCCTGCCCTGATCGCCGCACCTCTGGTGATTGGACCCGCCGGTGTGGTCTACCTGATGGTGGCAAAACGGTCCGGCAACGAGACCGCCGACGCGCTGCTGCGGGGCGCCGCCAGCTTGGCCAGGTAGCGGCTTTGCCCGAGAAGCGATAGGAAGATCGCAATGGTTGGCGCACATACATCACTTCTGTTTGCCGAAGCGAGCGACGCAGACGAGTTCTTGGATCTCGATGTTGCCGTGTGGCACTGGGTCGTTCTCGCCATCGCGATTGTCGTTCTGCTGGCGATCGACTTGTACCGCCACCGCGAAGCCCACGCGCCGACCTTTCGAGAAGCAGGCACCGAATCGGCCTTCTGGGTCTTCTGCGGTCTGACCTTCTCGTTGTTCTTCATCTGGCAGTTCAGCGGTCAGGCGGCGGGTGAATACCTGGGTGTCTACCTCACCGAGAAGTCGCTGAGCATCGACAATGTCTTCGTCTGGGCTCTGCTGTTCTCGTCGATGAGAATTCCCCTGAAGTATCAACATCGAGTGCTCTTCTGGGGCATCTTCGGTGCCCTGGTGCTGCGAGCTATCTTCATCTTTGCCGGCGCCGCCCTAGTGACCAGATTCAGCGGCATTCTCGTCTTCTTCGGTGTCTTCTTGATCTACACCGGCATCAAGATCATGCGCCACACCGACGACGAAGGAGACGATGCGGCGACCGCCGGGCTCGGCCTGCTGCGTCGCTTCATGCCGGTCACCGAAACCTTCGACGGCCAGAAGTTCTTCACCATCGAGAACGGCGTGCGCGCTGCCACGCCCCTGTTCGCCGCACTCGTGGTGGTCGAGACCACCGACGTCGTCTTTGCGGTCGACTCGGTACCGGCCTCGTTCGGTGTGGCGAATGACCCGTTCACCATCTTGGCCGCAAACGCCTTCGCCATCATGGGCCTTCGTGCCATGTATTTCTTGTTGGCCGACGCCCGCGAGCGGTTCCACTACCTGTCACATGCTCTGGGCGGCATCTTGCTATTCGTCGGTATCAAGCTGTCGATCACACCCTGGTACCACATCGACATCTATGTGTCGCTGGCGATCATCATTGCGATCATGGTGGCAGCCATCGTCTTCAGCATCTACAAGAACAAGCAGATCGAGAACACCGACCAGCACGTCTGACCCGTGCACCTAGAGCGGTGATCGGGGGAATCCGTTGACGGTGCGCAGCACCAAGCGAGTGTTGGTTTCTTCTGCCCCGAGCTCGTCCTTGATCTTGGCCAGCAGGTCATCCAGTTCGGCGACATCCTTGGTGGCCACTCGTAACTGGGTGTCGAAGCGACCAGTCAGATGCGTGGCGTCGATCACCGCCGGAAACGACAGGATGACCTGATCGAGCTCTGACCAAGCTCGAGTTTCGTTGGGGCCGACTCGCACGTCTACCAGGGCTTCGATGGGACGCCCAATGGCCTGCGGATCGACCATGGCGGCAAACCGACGGATCACGCCACCCACCTGCAACTGACGCAACCGCTCACTGGTTGCGGACACGCTCAGCTGCACCTGCTTCGCCAGCTCGGTGGCGGTGATCCTGCCGTCTTGTTGAAGAACTCCAAGGATTTTGCGGTCGATTGCATCCATCACCGCACGATATCCTGTGCCGGTCCAAAATTAGTGGTGCGATATGGCCGATTTGCCGGTGATGCTGCAGGAACCGCATATCTTGCGGATTATGAGACATCTGACCAAAACTCTCACGGCCCATATCCCATATCCGCCGTAATGTCAGGCACACCCACGGCCGGCTTTCATGCATGATCACAGAATGAACATCGTGCTACTCGGTATAGGAATCGGCCTGCTCAGTCTGCTGGCACCCGGACCCGTGAATCTTGCGCTGGTGCAGTTCGGCGCCCGCCGCGGCCGTCGACCCGCCATGCGCGGCGCCCTGGGCATCGTGGGCGGTGACTCGCTGCTCGGCGTTGCCTCGGTATTGATCCTGGGCATGGGCGCTGCGCTCCCCGCTCGCGTCTTCTCGACCACCCAGATCGCAGCAGCCTCGCTATTGATTGCGCTCGGTGCGCTGCTGGCGCTGCGACCAACGGCGGTCTCGGCATCAGTGGAACGAATGCATCGGCCCGGGCGTTCGTTCTTCATGCTCACCAGCCTGACCCCGACGGCACTCGGCGGCTGGATTGCAATGTTGGCTGCCATGCCATTTGCGTCGGACATGACACAGCTCGCTCTGTTCACGATGGGGGTGCTGATTGCTTCGAGCGTATGGCACCCTGCCCTGGGTCTGGCTGCGTCCGAGCTCGGCAACCGACTGACCGAAGGTGGTCAGCAGCGGCTTTCTCAGATCGGCGGGCTAGGCATGGCTCTGCTTGGGGCCATGCTCGTGCTGCACCAAGCCGTCTGAGGGCCAAGCCGCCCGAGGCTCCGCCGGCCAGCTACGAGTCAAAACGATCGATACCCCCACGCTGCGGGGGCACCGATCAACGTTCGAGGAGAAAGCGATCAGGTCTGATCGTCGACTCGTGACCCGCCGTTGTTCGCCACCGATCGAATGCCCTTTTCCATGGCCGCATTCGATGCGTACATCTGGCTCTTGCCAATGACCTGACCGTTGGTGGACTTCAGGTTGAAGAACGGCTTGCCGTTCTTGGCCACCTTGCGATCGACACACTTCTCGTTCGAGCAGTTCTTACCAACCGAGGCAATCCCATTCAGAGCAGACTTCTTGGTGTTGTAGGCCTCGCTCGTGAGAATCACCTGACCGTTGCCTGCGCACAGATTGAAGCGGAACTTGCCGCCTTTTGAGCTCTTGAGAACGAACTTGCCGGCCATGGATGACTCCTAAGGGTGCTATTGACAACCAGACGGTAGCGCGTCTGAGATTGAGTGGCCACAAGTACCCCATTCGTGGGGCAGCTCCGCGGCGTGGGTCTCAAGAGTCGACAGACACGGGGGTGACCACGAAGTCATCTCGATGCACGATCTCGACGGCTTGCTCCCCGATCGAGCTGGCGGCTTCGTCAGAGCTGACACTGGCGAGACCTTTGGCGAATACCAACCCGTCATGGCCGGCGACCTCTACGGCATCGCCAGCGACAAACTCGCCGGCCACGCCGGTGAGCCCGACTGCCAGTAGAGAAGACCCACGATCGATAAGGGCGTGTTTGGCGCCGGCATCGACCTGCAGCCGGCCATGTGACTGCAGCGCGAACGCAATCCAGAGTTTGCGCGCACTCAACCGTTCGTGGCGCGCCCGCACGAGTGTTCCCACACCGGTCATCTCGGTGGCAGCGTCGCGGAGCACATGGGGGCGGTGAGCCGCAGCAATGATGGTCTCGACACCGGACCATGATGCGATCTTTGCTGCGGACAGTTTCGAGGCCATTCCACCCTGCGACATCGCGGACGCAGCGCGACCAGCCATGAGTTCGAACTCGCGATCGACGCTGCGGATCTCCTCGATCAGTGACGCATCGTCGTCGACGCGAGGGTCGGCCGTCAGCAATCCCTGGGTATCGGTCAGCAACACCAATAAATCCGCATGCACCAGGTGCGCGACCAAAGCTGCAATGCGGTCGTTGTCGCCGAATCTGATGGCGTCGTCGGCCACGGCATCGTTCTCGTTCACTATCGGCAGGACGTCGAGGGCGAGTTGGCTCTCGATACACGAACGAGCTCGTAGATAACGGGCTCGATCGAAGAAGTCGGGGGGCGCCAACAGCACCTGACCACAGTGAAAGCCCAGAGCCTCACACTGTTCGTCATAGACCCGCATGAGCTCGATTTGCCCAACGGCGCTCAGCGCCTGCAACGAGTCGAAAGCCCGAGGTCGTTCGTCGAGGCCCAGCTTGGCCATGCCAGCCGCGATGGCGGCCGACGAGACCAGCACGACTCGATGGCCCAGTGCGCGCACATCGGCGATGTCGGAGCACAGCTTGGCGATGCACGCATCGTCGAGAGCGGCGCTGCCCTCTTTGGTGATGGACGATGTGCCGACTTTGACCACGATCGTTCGCACGTCGGCGGGTTCGGTCACAGAATCGACTCGTCGTACTCGAACTCGAGATCTCCAATGCGCACCTTGTCGCCCTGCTTTGCGCCTGCCTTGGCCAGCTTCTTGTCGACGCCGAGCCCCGCAAGACGATCATGCACATACGCGAGCGCGTCGAGATCGGTGAGATCGTTCAGGGACACGGCACGTTGGGCCTGGCGCCCACGGACTTCCCACGATCCATCTTCGGCTCGACCAACGGTGACCGACTCAGCCATGGGACGGTGCACCGTGGGAGCAGAGGTTGCCGCTTCGACGTCGGCTCGACCCTCCTTGGCCAGCTCGGCCAGATGACCGATCAGCGTGTCCATGTTGAGATTCGTGATCGACGAGAACTGCAACCACTCGGGGTGGGGTTCGATCTGGGCGACGTCGGCTTTGGCCTGCACGATCAGACGGGGACGGTCGATCAGGTCAGGTTGATATTCGGCGAGCTCATGAAGTAGCACGTCGACCTGATCTTGGGCACTGCGGCCATCCATGGGCGCCAGGTCCACCAAGACCACCAGCGCCCGGGCGCGTTCGACATGGCGCAAGAACTGGTGGCCAAGTCCCTTGCCTTCGTGCGCCCCCTCGATCAGCCCGGGAATGTCGGCCACGACGAAGTCGAAGTCGTCGAGTTGCACGACACCCAGGTTGGGTTCCAGCGTGGTGAAGGGGTAGTTGGCGATCTTCGGCTTGGCTCGTGAAATGCGAGATATCAACGTGCTCTTGCCTGCGTTGGGAAAGCCAACCAGTGCAATGTCGGCCAAGAGCTTGAGCTCGAGACGGACCCAGTCTTCGGCACCGGCTTCGCCCTGTTCGGCGAACTTGGGCGCACGACGCGTGTTCGAGAGGAACCGAGCATTGCCGCGACCGCCGGCGCCACCGGCCGAAGCCAGCCAACGGTCGCCGTGATTGGCCAGGTCGACCAGAACCGAGCCGTCCTCGAAATCCTTGACGATCGTGCCGATGGGCACCTTGGCCTCGAAATCTGCGCCCGAACTGCCGTGCTTCTTCTGACCCGAGCCGTGCTTGCCGTTCTCGGCTCGCCGGTGCGGATGGTCTCGAAACGCCAGCAACGATGCGACGTTGTGGTCGGCCACCAGCCAGACGTCGCCGCCTTTGCCGCCATCGCCACCGTCGGGCCCGCCTTTGGGCACCATGGCTTCTCGACGGAACGACACGCAGCCTGCGCCGCCGTCACCGCCGCGGAAATTGACTGAGCACTCGTCGACAAATTGGCTCTGACTCACTCCACCAAGTCTAGGAGACGGTGATCAGGAAGTCGCCGATCTGCACTTCGGCGCCATAGTCCTCGAAGTCGCCGTCGGCCCGAGCCTGTCGGAAGTCACCCCAGTTGATCGGGCGATAGTGCGCATCATCGCCCGGTGCAATCGATCCGGGCAGCGGTTGGTAGCTGGTGGAGTAGCTCGGATTGAAGAAGTACGGCAACGAGAAGCGCTCGGCGTTCGTGCGAGGCGCCACGCGGTGCAGCGCCGCTTGATACCGGTCATTCGACCAGACCTGCATCATGTCGCCGGTGTTGACGACCAGCGCATCTGCGATCGGCTCCACGTCGACCCACTGGTCGCCATGTGCGACCTGCAGGCCGCCGACATCGTCTTGGAGCAGCAACGTGAGCGCTCCGGAATCACTGTGATGATGCAACGCCATGTCGCCCAGCGCAGTGACCTGCGCCGCCTCTGATTCGCTGAGTAGGTCGGTCAGTGGATAGTGGTTCATGCGCAGGAAGCTGGTGTGATCGACGCCGAATTCGTCGCGCAGATGATCGGCGTGCTCCCCCAGCCCACGGCAGAATGCCTGCAGCAGCCAAAGCGACAGATTGTTACACGCGCCCAGATAGTCGAGCACCGGTTCGCGAAAGCCGGACAGCGCCGGCCATTGGTTCTGCCCGTCGACGCTATGAAAGTTCCTTGGGTCGTCGCTGCCCAACTCGGGGAACGGCACGTGAGCGATGTCCAAGACTTCCTTCAGGTCACGTGCGTTCTTGGTCAGCTCTTTGTCGTAGTAGCCGCGTGAGTTTGCTATGGTCCGCTCGATCTGGCGTTTCTCGCTGGTCGACTGCGCAAAGAACGCACGGGTGGCCCTCCAGAGCTCTTCGATCTGTTGAGCACCGATGCCGTGGTTCACCACCTGAAAGAATCCGAACTCTTCGGCCGCCGCAGCCACTTGTTCCACCACCGCCTGTGTCGGCGGCGCAGCAGCCCCTCCAAGATCGATAACCGGAAGCGACGAGCTCATCCATTCAGGGTAGACCGCCAGGAAGTCTGGGCTGCGAGCCGGGCAGCGCTGCGCCCAGGACCAAATGCGGCACCATGAGCGAACTCCACCGCCTACGGAAAGCACTCGCGCGACCCAACGATCAGAACTAGTAGGCCGAATCCGAACTCTTCCAGCCGACGCGTCGATCGGTCAGATCAGGTACACCCAACTGCCCCGATTGTTGGACGATCATCGGAACAATGGCAATTGCTACAGCAAGAAAGTTGTACTTCGCCCGTCTGAGTCCCTATTCGCATACCGCTTCTGCACCGGAAAGTCTTCGGCTCAACCGCCCCAACGGAACGCTCGTGGGAAGTCGCTCACAAAGTCGTGCTCGGCCATCGGACCGTGTCCTGGAGACCGGCCACGCGTCGTGCGGGGTAGGTCCGTCTCCTCTCTCGACGATCCCGACATGCCCCACAGCTGGACCCGCTTCAACAGCCGTTGGTCGACACCCTGGCCAGATACGGCCACACGACTGGATCCGACCTCCACTTTCGAAGCTGAGCCGTATCATCTGGGTCAGACCCAGAAGATACACACCACTGGCGAGCTACGGTCACACGAGTGGATCCGACGTTCACATTCGAGGCTGAGCTGTGGCTCCACCATGCGGGCAGTTGGGTGTTCGTGACGGTGCCCGAAGACGAATCCGACGAGATCCACGACGTCGCGCCGAATCCAGGTGGATTCGGCTCGGTACGCGTCGAGGTCAGCATCGGCGAGACCCGCTGGCGCACGTCGGTATTTCCCGACTCGAAGATCGGGCGCTTTGTGTTGCCGATCAAGAAGGCCGTGCGCAAGGCCGAGCAAATCGATGTCGATGACACTGCAGTCGTGAACCTGACCGTGCTGATGGACTAGCACCGTCGTTGTCAGTGGGCATCGTTAGGATTGAACCCATGGCACGCAATGACGCCCTGGTGGCCGCCCATCGGGCGATCCCGTTTGCTGACAACTCGACCACACCGCCCGAACGCGGCGCACGAGAAGACACCCAGCACGCCGCTATGGCCAGCGGTGCTACCCGAGCCGAGGGTGCCGGCACGCGAGCTGTGGCCGAAGAGCCCGATCGCTTCCGCACCTGCTTCGAACGCGATCTCGACCGAATCAAGCACAGCAAGCCTTTCCGCCGCTTGGCCGGCAAGTGTCAGGTGTTCATTGCGCCCGACAACGACCATCTGCGTAATCGACTGACTCATGCGATCGAAGTCGCCCAGGTGGCGGTCAGCATCGCTCGCCCTCTGGGGCTCAACGTGGCCTTGACCGAAGCTGCCGCGCTGGGACACGACTGCGGCCATGGCCCGGCTGGCCATGCGTCAGAAGATGCACTCAGCCCATTCGTGCCCGGCGGCTACCACCATGCGGTCTACGGAGCCGATGTGGTGCTCAAACATCTGAACCTGTGCCACGAAACGGTCGACGCCATTCGCAACCACAGCTGGAACCGGCCCGCACCGCAGACGCCCGAGGGCGAAGTCGTCGCCTGGGCCGACCGCATTGCCTATGTCTGCCACGACTTCGAAGATGCAGTGTCGGCCAACATCGTCGGCGAAGGCGACCTGCCTCCGTCGGTCACCGACATCGTCGGCAGTGATCGACGGTTGCAACTGCACGGGTTCATCACATCGATGGTCGACGCGTCGGCAGCCGCAGGCGCAATCGGGCTCGACCAGACAACCGCCGATGCGCTGGCGGCATTCCGGGCGTTCAACTACGACCGCATCTACCTGCGCCCCGCAGCTCGAGAGCAAGCAGCCAGCGTTATCTCGCTGCTGCAGCAACTCACCGAATGGCTGATTCTGCATCCGTCACATATTGGCGACGGCTCCATTCTCACCGCCGACACCGACGACATCACCGCCGCCGCCGTGCGCTATGTGAGCGGCATGACGGACCGCTTCGCGCTGAACCTGGCAGTAGAACACCTGGGCTGGGAACCCAGTGCACTGCCCCGCAGCGCCTAGACAGAGAGACCTGGACCGCTTCGACACCAGGAGATTCGAGCTGCGCCAGGAGCTCAGCGCACACCCCCGCCACGATGTTCGCAAACCTCCCGGCAAGCGGCGACAGCATACGGCCGCGGCCCCACACCATCGAAAGGTCTCGTGGGGCAAGTACTGGTTCTGTCGTGCGAATCGACGTAGCGCGGTCATGGATACCCACGCGGAGTAGAAGCATGATGGCCACACCATTCCGGCACCACCATGCCCTGCACCGCGCCGTTGTCGTGGGAACGAAACCCATAGTGCGGCGTGACACCCAGACGTTCGAGCTGACGATCGATGATCAGACCGCAGCTGTCGTCGGCTGGATGCCCCACGACCGGGGCCCCTGACAGCATCGCGATCGAGACGGGGCCGGACGGATAATCCAGATCAACCACGGCCACGTGTGGATCAGCGCCAAGATAGATCGACTCGAAGTCATCGGCCACCTCGCCAATGGCGAAGCCGAGATCGATCTCGCCACGAAGCAGCGCCGCCCGCCCGAAGTCCTGATTGACGTCTTGTTCGACCAGCGACACTTCGACTCCAGGTGCTTCTTCACAGCGACGGCGCAACGCAGCAGGAATGACTCGGGTCGAGGTCGACTGGAATGTGCTGACCACCAGTCGGCCCGCTCGCGCTCGGCTTCCTCGACGCCGCTCGTCAGATTCGCGGCGTGAGCCAGCAACAGTTCGCCTGCCGGCGTGAACTGGGGTCGGCTCGGGAGCCGTGGCGGTGCTCCGCGACCGCTCCGCCACCGAGGTGACTCGGGCCCGAGCGTTTCTGGTCGTCGCCCGCCGCTTCGAGGAAATTGTGGCCAATCAGCAAGAGGACTTCGACCGGGCGTTCGCGGAGTTTGCCGCCCACCGGGAGGCGCATCTCCTGCTCCGAAGCCAAGGCGACATTGCACAACTCGCCCGTTCCGGACAACGCTTGGACGAGCTGCGGACCCGTATGTGCGCCGGGTACTGAGCAGGCGTTGACGCCGGAAAACGACGAAACCCGCTGGCCGGAGCCGGCGGGTTTCGAACGATTTTGTAGATCCGGGAGGATCAGGCAATCAGTCAGTCGGTCAGGATGTTGACCGTCTTGCGGCCGTCGCGGGAGCCGAACTTGACCTTGCCATCGGCGGTGGCGAAGAGGGTGTCGTCTTTGCCCTTGCCCACGTTCACGCCGGGGTGGAACCTGGTGCCGCGCTGGCGAACGATGATCGAACCGGCCGTGACGGTGGTGCCGTCGTACACCTTGACGCCGAGGCGCTGGGCGTTTGAATCACGGCCGTTCCGTGTGGAACCGCCACCTTTGGTCTTTGACATGGCGTTATCCCTTCGAGATTCCGGTGATTTCGATGCGAGCGAGCGTCTGGCGGTGACCCCACCGACGACGGTTGTTGCTGGCATTCTTGTACACGAAGCCGTTGATCTTGGGGCCCTTGATCTCGTCGAGGACCTTGGCCGAAACCGAGGCACCTGCAAGGTCTGTGGGGGTCGACAATACGGTCGATCCATCAACTACGAGTACGGGGCGAAGATCGACGTCGCTGCCAATGGCACCAACACGTTCGACCTCGAGTACCTGGCCTTGTTCGACCTTGTACTGTTTTCCGCCAGTGGCGACTACTGCATACATAACTGCGACACTCTAACTGACTGGAAACTGTTTCTGACCCGTCGACCCAACAAGCTTTCCGAATCAAACGGGCGAATAATCGCGCCAAACGGTTCAGAAACGCAGGGGCTACTCGGGCTTGGTGACTTGGGACACGCTGGGGCCGGGGATGGCCTGGCGGTGGCCGAAGAGCGTGTCATCGAACAACAGGCCATTGGACTCGCAGGTGAAACAGCCGGTGCTGACCGATTCGAGCAGGCCTTCACCGATCCGTTTGCGGGTCATCTCGACCAGTCCCAGATCGGAGATGTCGTAGACCTGCGTGCGGGTCTTGTCCAGCGCCAGTTCTTCACGGAAGACGCGGATGACTTCGGCTCGGTTCTTGCGGTTCTCCATGTCGACGAAGTCGATCACGATGATGCCACCGATATCTCGCAGCCGCAGCTGACGAGCGGTCTCGCGAGCCGCTTCGAGATTGTTCCTGAAGACGGTGTCCTCGAGGTTCGACGAACCAACGTTCTTGCCGGTGTTCACATCGATCACCGTGAGCGCCTCGGTGTGCTCGATGATCAGCGAACCACCCGAAGGCAGCCACACCTTCTTGTCGAGGGCCTTCTGGAGCTGCTCATAGACATGGTGGCGCTCGAACAGATCGATGCCTTCGGAGACCGGGTCGTAGTGTTCGATGCGATCAGCCAGCGCAGGGGTCACGGCATCCATGTAACCGCTGACTTCTTCGAACAAGGTGCGATCGTCGATCACAACGCCTCGGAAATCCTTGGTGAACTCTTCGCGGATCAGGCGCACCGCGAGATCGGGCTCACGATTCAGCAGGCGAGGTGCGCCCTGCTTCTTGGAGTCGTCGACGATGACTTCCCACTGGTTCAACAGTCGGGCGACGTCGCGCTCGAGTTCTTCTTGGGTCACGTTCTCTGCAGCCGTGCGAACAATCACACCATGTTCTTTCGGCTTGATGCCGTCGAGGATCGCGCGCAGGCGCTTGCGCTCTTTGTCGGGCAGACGCTTGGAGATGCCGTAGGTGTCGCTGTTTGGCACCAGCACGACGAACCGGCCGGGAAGCGACACTTCTTGTGTGAGTCGGGCGCCCTTGTGAGCGATTGGATTCTTGACCACCTGGCACAGAATCATCTGCTTGGCCTTGAGCATCTGCTCGATTCGTGGTGCGCCTCGAGAGCCTTCGAACTCCTTGGGGTCGTATTGCACGTCACCGCGGTAGAGAACGGCATTCTTGGGTGTCGAGATATCGATGAAGGCGGCTTCCATGCCAGGCAGCACGTTCTGTACTCGTCCCATGTAGACGTTGCCGTGGATCTGGGTGACGTCATCGGTGGGGCGCGAGACGTAGTACTCGATGAGGGTGCGTCCCTCGAGAATGGCAATGTGGCGGGTGTCGTTGTGCACATGCACCGCCATCAGGTAACGGCCAATTGGCCGCCCGTCGCGTTCCTTGCCCCGGCGCTTGGCCATGGTGGCTTCGTCGAGTTCTACGCTGACCAGTTCTTGTGGTTGGCGACCTCGGCCCCGACCTCGGCCACCACGGCGACGACGGCGTTTACCGTCGCCATTACTGTCGCCCTGGTGGTTGTTCTGATTGCCGTTACCTTGATTGCTGTTCTGATTCCGGCTGCGGTTGCCACCGCCCTTATTGTTGGTACCGCGGTTGTTGTTGTCGCGGTTGTTGTTGGTACCGCGGTTGTTGTCGCCGCCATTACGGCCGCCTTGATTGCCGCCGCTCCTGTTCGCACCGCCCTGGCTTGCATTGTCGTCGCGATCGGGGGCCGGGCGAGAGTCGCCGATCTTTGGCTTGTTCTGAGCGCCGTTGCTGTTGTCACCGCGATTTTTTCCGCCACGGTTGCGATTTCTGTTGCGATTGCGGTTGTTACCGCCGCCGTCGGATGACGACCTATCTGATTGTGATGCCTCTGACCCTGATGAGTCTGACATGGCTGGTTCTCCTTCTCATGACGCAAGCTCTGCGTCGAGTAACGCCTCGGCTGCACCGACATCGAGAGGATCGAGTCGGGCGCCAACCGGCGTCACAAATTGGTTGATTCGCCGACCACGCTTGAGCGTGAGGTTCGGCGTATTGATGTCGAGAAACTCGAGAGGACGGAGCGCTCGGGGCTTGGTTGCCAATTCGGCGTAGATCTCCACAGCGGCCGGCACCTCGGTGTCGGTGTTCTGACGCACATCGACTGCCAATACGGCAGGACGCACATCGTCGGTGCTGCTTTTGCCCTTGCGCTCGCGGGTCACGAGCAATTCATCGGCTGCAAGCAGGTCCTGGGACCATACCTGGAGCTCGTTCTGGTCGCCGTCGACAAACAGCGACCAACTGGTGGCTTCGACCGTTTCCTGAAGTGAAACGACCTTGCCCTGTAGCGCGACCGCGCCGGTGACCGTGACGCCCTGAGGAAGGACGGTGGTCAATTGCTTTGGCAGGGTGTCAACCGGGACGATGTCGTTGAACGTCAGGTCGACGAATTCGGCTTGCGATTCGAACACGGTCGGCAGCGCAAGCCCGAACGACAATTTCGCTCGGGGCGAGAAGCCCTCGCTGTAGGCAATCGGCAGTTGCAGCCGACGCACGGAGCGTTCCCAGATGCGAGCCATATCTCTATGGCTCGTGAACCGCAGTTTGCCCAGCTTTGAGTACCGCAGACGAACCTGCGGTTTACGCGGCGGGGTCATGGGTAGTACGCCCTTTGGCTCGTACCTCGCCAAATCGCTGCGCAACGGCTTGCCCGTCTGCGGTCCCAGCAGGTCACGTTCTACTCAAGGGTCGAGCAATGAGGTCGACCGGAATCTCATGCCCTCGGGCGAGATCCTGGCCGGTGCCCTGGCTTCCACCCGCTGGGGGTGTTGCCGAGGCAACCACATGCTCGATTCCATAACCGGTACACGCGCCACAGTCGTAGCAAGGCGTCCACCGGCAATCCTCGAGGCCCAACTCGTCGAGCGCATCGCGCCAGTCGTGCCAGAGGAAGTCCTTGTGAAGTCCGGCATTGAGATGATCCCAGGGGAAGACTTCGTCTTCTTCTCGGTGCCGGTAGGTGAAGAACTCAACCGACAGGCCGGCATCGGCCATTGCTTGGTCCCACTTTTCGACGTCGAAGTGCTCGCTCCACTCTTGGAACGTGCCGCCTTCGCGCCACACCTGTTCGATAACAGGTCCCAGGCGACGGTCGCCTCGGGTCAGCATGCCTTCGACGAAGGTCGCCTTGGGATCATGCCATTTCATCTGCAAGCCTTTGGTCTTCTTCGTTTCATCGCGAAGCAGATAAATCTTGCGGTTCAGTTCTTCGATGGTGTTCTGGCCAAACCACTGGAATGGCGTGAACGGCTTGGGCACGAACCCACCGATCGACACGGTGACCGATGCCGAGTTGGTGTACTTGCGGCCGATCTCAACGCACTTGCGACCGAGCTCGGCTATACCCAGGGTGTCTTCGTCGGTCTCGGTCGGCAGCCCGGTCAAGAAGTACAGCTTGACTCGGCGCCAGCCCTGCGAGAAGGCGCCTTCGACCGACGAGTACAGGTCTTCTTCGGTGATCAGCTTGTTTATCACCTGACGCATACGCCACGTGCCGGCCTCGGGCGCAAAGGTCAAGCCCGAACGGCGACCACGCTGCAGTTCGGCCGCGATACCGACGGTGAACGCATCGACCCGCAGGCTCGGCAGTGAAACCGAAACGTCGTTGCAGCCCATTTCTTCGTCGTCGATGGTGGCCTTGACCACATCGACGATGCCGCTGAAGTCGGCGGTGGACAGCGAGGTCAGGGCAACTTCGTCGTAGCCCGTGCGGCGCACGCCGTCTTGGATCATGGTACGAACCTGCTCGGCGGGGCGTTCGCGCACGGGTCGGGTGATCATGCCGGCTTGGCAGAAACGGCAACCTCGGGTGCAGCCACGAAAGACTTCGACACTGAGGCGATCGTGTACGACTTCGGTCAAGGGAACGAGCTGATTCTTGGGATAGGGCCAGTCGGCGAGGTCGGCGACCGTGCGCTTCTCGACCACCTCGGGCACGTCGTCGAATCGAGGCGTGATCGATTCGAGCACCGGTGTGTGTTCGAAGCTGCCATCTGTGGCGGCGAACTTTGCGTTGTACATCGAGGGCACGTACACGCCTTGAATTTTCGACATCTCGCGCAAGACCTGTTCGCGGTCGGTGCTGCCGGAGTCTTTCCACGCCTTGACCACTGCGGTGACGTCGCCCACGATTTCTTCGCCGTCGCCAAGCCCGACCCAGTCGAAGAAATCAGCCATGGGTTCGGGGTTGAAGGTGGCATGGCCACCGGCACCGACGATGGGATGGGTGTGGTCACGTTCGGCGGCGCGGACCGGCACACCGGCAAGATCGATGCAGTTCAGAACGTTCGTGTAGACCAGTTCGGACGACAGGTTGAAAGCAATGACGTCGAAGTCGCGGGCCGAGCGATGGGTATCGACCGAGAACAATGGCAGGCCATGGGCTCGCATCTCGGCTTCGAGGTCGGTCCACGGTGCATAGGAGCGCTCGGCAACGGCGTCGTGGCGCTCGTTCAAAATTTCGTACAGGATCTGCAAACCCTGATTCGGCAACCCGATCTCGTAGGTATCGGGATATGCCAGCAGCCAGCTGACCACACCATTGGTGTACTCGGGCGTGATGGCGCCGTCTTCGCAGCCGATGTAGCGGGCGGGTTTTTCGACCCGTGCGAGCAGTGGCTCCAGCTGGTCCCATAGCGACGACGACATCGTCAGATGATAGCCGTCGCAGCGCAAAGGCCCCCTGCTCATCAAAACGGGCAGGTGGACTAGCGTTCGAGCTGGAGGTGATCGTCGATCGCCTCCAGCAGTCGAGCCAAGGCATTAGCAGCGATGCCCGCCCACGGACGGAGCGATCCTCCAGCGCTAAGGGTGGATTTCGCCGGCGAACCAGGTGCTGGCAGCTACCCAGTCGTTTCCCGCCCCACCCCAGCCTTGGTTCACATAGAAGAAGCGATCGTAGACCGTCTCGTTCCAGCAGAAGACGAAGCACTTCCGCACCACTCGTGACTGCCAGGCATAGCCGTATGCCACCGGGTAGTGACTGAGCCAGCCGGTCCCAATGACCGCAGGAGTACCACGGTCGCGGATCGAGTCTCGGGCGTACTCGCGAAGTGTCGGTTCGCCCACCCCAAAGCTGTTGAAGTGCGTGGTCAACGTGGTTCCGGTTCGACCAGACAGGTAGTTGCGTGCCTGGTCCATGTCCCACGGGAAGGTGGCACCTTGGCCGGTGATACAAAAGGTCGCCACGTCGTCGTGAATCTCAGTGACCACGTTGTCAACACCCGCCGTCTGTGTTGTTGGGGCAACGACGTTGGCGCCGCGTCCCCCGTCTTGGCGGTACAGACCCCATCGTGGAGCCCAGTAGGAGTTGCCGTTGCCGGCCTGATGATCGCCCCAGCAGAAAAGAATCGTCCACGCCAAGCCACCACATCCAATGGCACAGCCTGAGCTGTCGGTGAATTGGTTGTATGGCTGGTTCGAGACGCTGCCGTCGGCCCAATAGTAGGTATAGGTCACTGTCCTTGCTCCTCGAAGATAGATAGTCCACTGTCGGCTTTGCTGTTGGTACGAGTGGTCGGCGATACAGCAAAGAAGCGCAGGTCCTCGCGCATGCCGCTGCCGTACACAATGTGCAATTCAAAGGAGACCTCCTGGTCGAGGGCCTTGTCGGCAACTGCAATCTCGATGCTCGGTGCTGCGTTGTCTCCCTCGACAAGACGAACCTCTACGAGATGAGCGCCCTCACCTGAAACTTCAGCGGCCGCTTCACGCTCGAGTAGGGCCACACGCATCGTCTGGCCGGTGTAGATACCCTCGCCGAACTCTCGAACGAGGTCATCGATTTCCCATGCCGAGCGTGCTTGGTAGGCAAGGTCTGCGAGCAATGGCTTGAAGGAGTCGGTATAGGCCTTCTTGAGATCTTGCCAGGACTTCACTTCTCGTAGCTCGACCTTGCTGACCTTTGACCCTCGTCGTTGGATCCCATGCTTGCTTTCTGTCGCTTTGGCGTCGTCTTCACCCGGATTGTCTGGCCGAGAAATCGTGGAACTGATCTTGCCCCGCACCTTCGCCACGTCGTCGGGTAGCCCAACGATGGGCAGTGGCATTTGTCCTGATTGCGCAGCCATCTCGCCTGCCTTGTCTTCGCCGATGTAGGACAGCGCATCCAGTTTGAAGATTCGTTCGACCTTGGCGCCCGAGGCTTCGGCAGTCATTGCCAGCTGGCGGCTGGGTGGTTGCCGGTCCAGACTCCAGTGTGGAATAGGGAAGTCGTGTCGACCCGCAGCAGCGATGATGAAGCCGCGAGTTGCTGGCATCTTTGCCAACGGATTCTTTCCTTTGTCCAGGTTGCTCGTCGCGATGCGACGACCTGCCCGTTTGCCGAGGTCGACCTCGAACTCGTAGTACGCCACCCCGTCGATATCGGGCCGCATGATTGCAGTCACCTCACCGCTCAGCCGTGCACGCTCAGAGCCGGGGGCCATCTCGGTCCCCCGTACATTCTCTAAGAGTTGTGCCGCCTTGCGATGAATATCGCCAGGTACTTCGCCTAGTGGAATTTTCACTTTTCCTCTTTCGAGGCGCGACAGGTCAGAGCACCCTCGCCGTCCGCCAATTTGGTTTCGATGCCTTCGTCCGCCGACGTCGTCATCCGGTCGACCAGTTGTACCAGTGACGTAAAAGCGGGTCTGTGAACCGACTCACACCTGGCACGTCGTGGACGCTACGGCGTGAACAGGGTCGTTGGGGTCAACCCCAGACGGCCGAAACCATTCGAGTGAAGACGACGACCAGACGCGTGGAGCGAACGAATCGACGCCGCCCAGGAATGGGCGTACGCCCACTGTCAGGCGAGTTGACTGACCTCGGCGTCGATGCCTGCGGTGAATCGCCGCATGTGCACCGACAGCGCGATACCGACGCCGATGTAGGACGCCAGCACCGAAGAACCGCCCGATGACACAAAGGGCAGCGGAATACCGGTGATGGGCATGATGCCCATGGTCATGCCTATCGATTGGAACATCTGGAATGCGAACATGGCGAACACGCCCGTGACCAGATAGCTGCCGAACTCATCGCCGGCCAGTCGAGCCATGCGATACAGACGCCACAGCAACAGGGCAAAAAAGCACAACACCGTCACCCCACCCACAAAACCGAGTTCCTCGGCGATGACGGTGAAGATGAAGTCGTTCTGTTGCTCGGGCACCAGACCCGACTTGGTCTGGGTACCTTCACCGAACCCGGTGCCCCGGATGCCACCATTGCCGATGGCGATCTGAGCTTGGTTCTGGTTGTACGCCGCCAGGCTGTTCGACTCAGGGTCCAAGAACGAATCGAAGCGCGCTCGCTGGTAGGGCTCGAGGAACCCCGAGTTGATGAGCAACCCGACGGACAAGGCCGCCACGAGCACCAAGAAGATCAGGTGATGGGCCTCGGCTCGACCGACTATCAGCATGGCCGCAGTGATGACCAGCATGACCATGGCCGTCCCCAGGTCGGGTTGGCGCACCACCAGCACGATCGGCAGGCCTGCGATCCCGATCACGACAGCCAACGTGCGTAGCGGCAGTGCACCCGCTGGAGCACGCGAGAGCAACGCAGCAACAGCCACGATCAGCCCGATTTTGGCGAATTCCGACGGCTGAGCCCGCACTCCACCGAACTCGAACCAGGAAATCGCACCATTCACCTCGACACCGGCAAACAACACCAGCGCCAGCAGGCCGATCGTTGCTGCGTAGCCCGCGAAGGCGAATCGAAGCAGCCATCGATAGTCGAAGAACACGATGAACACCACGAAGACAAGCCCAACCGCCAGGAAGACCGCTTGGCGTTCCACGAACGTGGTGACATAGTTCTCGTCGTCGCGTCCGCGGGTAGCGCTGTAGATGCCCAGCAGTCCAATGATCCCGAGACCCATCGTGGCCAGCACCGGAGAAATGTCGATGTGCCACCATGGCGAAGCCGGATCGCTGCGAGGGTTCAACGAGTTCGATGTTTCGAGCATGGTCATGGCTCACCACCACCTTCGTCGTTGTCGGGCACGAGCACCAAAATATCACCGTCGGCGGTAGTGGTCCCAGCAGTGGTTTCATCTGAATCCGATGCCGCCGGAACCAGCACTTCGAATTCGCCGGGCGTGATGCCGCTCTCGAGTGCAACCTCGGCTGCTGCGGCTTCCGCGGCCGCTGCTGCGGCCTCGGCGGCGGCTTCGCTCTCGGACAGCAGCCGGGCTTCTTCGGCGGCCAGTGCTTCGGACTCGCTGATCAGTTCATCGGCTTCAGCCTCGGTCGGCACCACGTCGATGTCGCCGGTGGCGATACGCCCGAATACCGCAGCAACGACTGGTGCAGCGGAATCGCCGCCGAGCCCGGCCTGCTCGATATAGGCAACGGCGGCGTACTGCGGATTGCGACAAGGTGCGAACGCAGCGAACGCCGCATTGTCCTGCTTGGGCGGATTCTCCACCGTTCCGGTTTTGCCACATACAGAGAACGACGAACTCGGGAAGTCCTCGAATGCCTCGCGTGCGGTTCCGCCTTCTCGTTGGGTCACGCCCGCCAAACCGTCGACCAAGGGGGTGTAGAACTCGTCGGGCATGTACAGCTCGTGGATCAGGCGCGACGGGAACTCGAGCACCACTTCGCCGGTGGCGGTATCGATCACGGCTTCGGCCAGCATGGGTGAGTACACCAGACCCCGGTTGGCAATGGCCGCATACGAGTTGGCCATCTGCAGTGGGGTTGCCAGCAGGAACCCCTGACCCACGGCCATGTTTGCGGACTCGCCCGCAGTTCCCGGTAGTGGCACGTCGCCGGAACTGGCGTTGGGTATGGCGGCGTAGTTCAATCCGTAGCCGAAGTCCTGGGCGATATCGACGAGCTGGTCGGACTTGAATCCTTGGCGCACGTTGAACTGGTAACCGAGCTGGCCAAAGAAGACGTTGCTCGACTCGGTGATAGCGACCTCGAGGTCGACTGCGCCCAAGTCCTTGTTGCTGGCGTTGCGCAGCACGCAACCGGGACCCGAGCAACCCGGAATCGTCCAGGTTCCCTCGTCGACCAGGAACTGGCGACGCTTGAGGTAGCCGCGGTCACCCAGCAGCCCGGAGTCGAGCGCTGCGTAGGCGGTGATCAGCTTGAATGTCGATCCGGGTGCGTACTCGGCTTGGGTGGCACGGTCGAACAAGGGCGTGGTCTCGTCGGAGTCGAGCACTTCGTACGCTCGCTCGCTGATCCCACCCAGGAACAGCCTCTGGTCATACGTTGGAAACGACGCCATTGCCAGGATGCGAGACCCATCAGGATCGAGCAGGACCATGGCGCCGCCTGGAGCGTTGTACGGAATGATGTCGTCTTTGTCGGTCTCATCGAGCTGCAGCCGAGCGCGGCGAATCCCTGCCGCCAGTTCTTCTTCGACCATGGCCTGCAGGTTGATGTCGATGGTGAGCCGCACATCGTTGCCGGGCACTGCCTCCTGCGTGCTGATGACCGCTACCCGATCGCCAAAGGCATCTACTTCGATCTCCTCGACCTGAGGTGTGCCTCGCAGGATGTCCTCGAAGCTGGCCTCGACCCCGGCGATGCCGATTTCGTCGGTGGGCTGGTAGAGCTTGGCGCTCTCGCTCACCTGCAGAAAGGTCGCCTCGTTGATGGCGCCTACATAACCCAACAGATGCGACGCTCGCGAGCCGTACGGGTAGAACCGCACGTTCGTCTTTCGCACCTCGACACCCGGAAAATCATCTTCGCGTTCGCCGATCAAGATGCTGAATCGCTCGGGAACATCTTTCACGATCGGCACGACGTCGAAGGGGCCATAGCGTTGGTCGGCCAGGGCGGCTTCGATATCGACCGCCTTGATCAAGCGACCCGCATCACTGATTTCTCGTGCCAGTTTGATGGCGAACTCGCGTTGGTGCGAGGCCCGAGGTAGCGATTCGTTCAGCGTGAACTTGTCGACCACGACCTCGTTCACCAGCCGGTTGTCGATCAACACGTTGTCGTTGCGGTCGAGCACCCGGCCGCGGGGTGCGGAGGTGAACACTGTGCGGTTCAGGTTGGCGCGAGCCTCGGTCTGGGCTTCGACGCGTTGGGTTTCGGCCACCTGCAGATACCACAGGCGGGTGAAGAGCGAGACGAAGAGGCCGACGACGAGAATACCCAGCATGGCCAGTCGCAGCGGCGACTGTTCCTTCATGTGACGAACCGCTTCTGGCCAAGTGGATCAACGGCCCACATCCAGTGGGCGATCCACATCATCGCCACCGAGAGCACTGCGTTGATCAGCGATGCAACGAGCACGATGCGGGTGATAGGCGATTCGAGAAAAGCGGTTTCGCCCAGGGTGATCCCGATCCCTGCAAATGCGGTCATCCCGATCGCAGTTCCTGCGCCGATCGCCAGCGCAGCCACGACTGGCGACTCTTCGATGCGATCCATGAACAGGTGCCCGGCGGCCCAACCGAGAACGCCGAAGATGAGCGCTCGCAGCCCAATGGGTGTGAAGAAGAAGAGATCGACGGCGAATCCGAACAGGAATCCGAAGTAGGCCCCGCGCTCGACTCCACCGGCCAAGCCAGCAGCAATGACCAGCCCCAGCGGTAGCTCCGCGGCCACACCCGCAATGCGCAGGTCGGGAGAAACGTCGAGATGAAAGATCAGCACGAGCAGAGCGATGACGACAACGCGCAGGCTCCAGGCAGATCTCATGGTGCTGATTCTCCATCAACTGTCCACAGAATTATCGTCACGAAGCGAAGATCTTGGAGATCGGCGATCGGCCGAACACTGATCTCTTGTTCGAGAAGGCGTGAGTCGAACTCGACTGCGCTGATCACGCCGACCACCAGGTCCGGTGGGTACGAACTTCCTTCGATACCGCTGGTCACGACCTGATCACCGACCTTGATCACGGTTTCTTCGATGATGCCCTCTTTGACAACCAGATCCTGGCCGATGCCCTGGCCACGAGCGAGAGCGACTTCGCCGGTGCCGACCACCCGAATGCCCAACGGGAACTCGGGCTGGTGCAGCAATCGCACCTGGCTGAAGCTGTCCTGCACTTCGGTCACGCGGCCCACCAGACCTGCGCTCGTCACGGCCGGCATGCCGCGAAGCACGCCATCGTCGCGACCGCGATCGATCTCGATGGTGTAGCTCTCGAAGTTTCCGGGCCGGTCGATCACCTGGCCAACGACGGTGTCGGCGCCACCGATGTAGTCGATGTCGATTTCTTCCAGTAGTGCTCGAAGCGAGTCTTCGGCGGCGCTTGCTTGAATCGCGTTGCCCTGCAGCTCCGCCAGCTCCTCGCGTAGTCGGGCGTTTTCGTCTTCGAGATCCTCGAACTCGGTGAAGGATCGCCACGCGTTGGTGATGGGCGAGGTGATCGAATCGGAGCTGTTGGTCAGCGGATCCACGATGCTTCTCGCCGCCGACTGCACCTGATTGAGGGGCCGAAATCCTTGATAGTCGAGCGACAGCAGTGTGATCGAAGTCAGCAACAGGAGAATGAGGGTTGTTCGGCGGCGGCGGCGCGGATCAAGGACAGACATAGATCACGCAAGCGGAACGATGCCCACTTGCTGTTGGTTCAGTCGTGCGCCGAGGAGAAGAGGACATCCTTGAGGGCATCGAACTCTTCGAGGGTTTGCCCCGAGCCCAGCGCAACCGCGTAGAGCGGATCAGGTGCGACCATGACCGGCATGCCGGTTTCATTGTGCAGGCGCTGCGGCAGCCCAGCCAACAACGCGCCGCCACCAGCGAGCATGATGCCGCGCTCCATGATGTCGGCGGCGAGTTCGGGGGGCGTGTTGTCGAGCGTGATCTTCACGGCGTCGACGATCGATGCCACGGGTTCCTGGATGGCTTCGCGAACCTCGATGGTGGATGTCACCACGGTCTTGGGCAACCCGGTGACCAGGTCACGACCGCGAACTTCTGCGTACATTTCTTCGTGGAGCGGCCAAGCGGACGCCAACGCCAGCTTGACGTCTTCGCTGGTGCGTTCGCCCAGCACCAAGCCGTGTTCTTTCTTGGCGTACTGCATGATGGCATTGTCGAGTTCGTCGCCACCGACTCGCACTGACTGGCTCACGACGACACCGCCCAGTGAGATGACGGCGACCTCGGTGGTACCACCACCGATATCGACAATCATGTTTCCGGCCGGTTCTTGCACCGGCAGACCAGCACCGATCGCTGCAGCCATGGGTTCTTCGATGATGAAGGCCGGACGGCGCGCCCCGGCGAACTCCGCCGCCTCTTGCACGGCGCGCTTTTCGACCCCGGTGATGCCCGACGGCACGCAGATCACCATGCGAGGTTTTGCGAACCGGCTGGGGTGCACTTTCTGGATGAAGTGGCGCAGCATGCGCTCGCATACGTCGAAGTCGGCGATCACACCATCTTTGAGCGGGCGGATTGCCTGGATGTGGTTGGGCGTGCGACCAATCATGCGCTTGGCATCGGAGCCAACAGCCAGCGCTTTGCCGTCGTGCACATTCACTGCCACCACCGACGGCTCGTCGAGCACAATGCCTTCGCCGCGCACATAGACGAGGGTGTTGGCGGTGCCGAGGTCTACCGCCATATCCCGACTCACGAGTCCGGCGACGCTGTTAAAAAGGCTGCTCATCGTTCAAAGCTGCTTGGTGGGCAATAGGTCGTTTGACATAGTCTGCGCCGAAGCGCGGCGCCAAGTAAGGACACCCTCGCAGGATATGCGGCTTCTGTAAAGAAACTGCAACAAAAGGCTGTCTCACCAGCAACACGGTTCACAAGAACAACTTTGTCACCATGGAAAAGGGATCTCCAAACGGTGCGAGATCCCCACACTCATCCGGATCTGCTCGGCTTAGGTGTCAGCCGAGTTCGGGGAAGAACAACGCAATTTCGCGGGCTGCGGACTCGGCGGAGTCAGAGCCGTGCACCAGGTTCTCGGTGAACAGGGTGCCGAGGTCACCACGGATGGTTCCGGGTGCGGCTTCGGCCGGGTTGGTTGCGCCCATCAGGTTGCGCACCATCGACCAAGTGTCATCGGTACCTTCGAGCACCAGTGCGACCGCAGGCGAGCGCCCGATGAATTCGACCAGTCCGTCGTAGAACGGTTTGCCAACGTGCTCGGCGTAATGCTGGCTGGCGAGGTCGGTGTCGATGGTGAGCATGCGCATGGCCACGACCGACAGGCCTTTGGTTTCGAAGCGGCGGACGACTTCGCCGACAAGGCGGCGCTCGACAGCATCGGGCTTACAGAGAACAAGAGTGCGATTCACGTGCGTCAATTTACCGCTGCCCGTCGTGGATACCGCGGCTCGTTACCGTTCGGCGAGAAGCCGATCACGAATTGCGCCCGCCACGTAGAGCGAGCCGGCTACCAAGATGGCGTCGCCCTCGGTTGCGAACGACAGCGCCAGCTCGATGGCGTCGGAGGGACTGGTGGCGACCTCGGGCTCGATGCCTATCGACCGGGCTGCATCCGCCAGCTTGGTAGCGGGCATGGCTCGGGGCCAGTCGGGCTGGCACGCAATGACGATCTCGGCCTTGTCGGCGTCCAACGCCTGCAACATTTCGACTGGATCCTTCTCGTCCATCATGCCGACGATCAACATGCGTTGGCCAAAGGGCGTGAACACTTCGGCAAAGGTTCGAGCGGCAGTTCGAGCTCCGCCGGGGTTGTGAGCCCCGTCGATGACGATCGTCGGCTCGGCGGCCAGCACTTCAAATCGCCCTCGCATCGCAGCTTGCCCGAGCGCGGCATCGAGCGGTTCTCGATCGAGCGGTCCATCCAGGAACGCTTCAGCAGAAGCAATCGCCAAGGCAGCGTTGACCCCTTGATGGCGGCCGTGGAGCGAAACCATCACGGCTTCGTAGAAATCGCCGGGCGTGCGGACATCGATGACTCGACCGCCCACACCGGGCAGGTTCGACGACAGGTCGAACTCATGGCGCAATCTCTGAATGTGTGCGGGTTGTTCGGCTTCGAAGAAATGGTGCAGGTCTTCGTCGAGGTCTCCGAGCACCAGCGTAGATCTGGGCTTTACGATGCCGGCCTTCTCCGATGCAATGGCTTCTCGCCATCCCTCGGCGCCATCGGTGTGATCCTTGCTGATGTTGGTCACCACGGCGACCGCCCCATCGACGACGTTGGTCGAGTCGAACCGACCCAGCATTCCGACCTCGATCACCATGACATCGACTGCAGCGTCGCTGAAGGCACGAAATGCGGCTGCGGTCACCAGGTCGAACCACGACGCCGCTATCTCGCCATGCTCGGCCGCGAGTCGGACCACTTCGAGGGCTGCGGCAAAGTCGTCGTCGCTCAGAGGCTCGACATCGATCTGGATCCGCTCGTTGATCACACTCACATGGGGGCTGCCGTAGGTGCCGACCCGCAGTCCGTGCTCGCGCAGAATCAACGAAATCATGTGGGCGGTGGAACCCTTGCCATTTGTGCCTGTCAGGTGGATCGCCGGCGCATCGAGATGCGGATCACCCAGCAGTTCCAGCAGAGATCGGATGGTCTCGTTGCCGAGCCCGTCGGTAGCGCCGGCCTTGGGCAGGCCCTTCGCTTCGAGGCTGACCTGCGCGTCGAGCCATCGCAGTTCACGTTCAAGAGTCATCAGCGCAGCACGCTAGCTGCGAGCCAAGCTACCGCGCTGCGAATCTCCGTCATCAGCACCTGACGGTTGCCGTCATGGGGCGATCTGTCGGCGTCGAGAACATCTCCCGCGAAGCTCTCAGCCGATAGCTGCTGATGGAGAAGGCTGGATCAGCTGGCGGCGCGCTTGGAAAGTTCTTTGGCACTGAGTAGCAGCGGCGGACTCACACCGTGCACTGCTTCGGCGGTGACTTCGACTCGGGCGATGTCCTCGGCGCCGGGCAGATCGAACATGACGTCGAGCAGCGTTTCTTCGAGGATCGAACGCAAACCGCGGGCACCGGTACCCCGCTCGAGCGCGGCGTCGGCAATGGATTGCAGCGCCTGGTCGGTGAATACCAGCTCGGCGTTCTCGAAGGCGAAGTAACGCTGGTACTGCTTGACGAGCGCATTCTTTGGTTCGGTGAGAATCTGGATGAGCGCTGACTGATCGAGGTTGGCTACCGAGCCGATCACGGGCAAGCGGCCGATGAATTCGGGAATCAGTCCGAACTTCATCAGGTCTTCGGGCTGGACCTGGTCGAACAGCTCACCGACATTCTTGTCGTTCTTGTCGACGATGTCGGCACCGAAGCCAACGCCGCCGCGGCCGATGCGCTGCTCGATGATGTCTTCGAGACCAGCGAATGCGCCACCGCAGATGAAGAGGATGTTGGTGGTGTCGATCTGAATGAACTCTTGATGAGGATGCTTGCGACCACCCTGTGGTGGTACCGATGCAGATGTGCCCTCAAGGATCTTGAGCAGTGCCTGCTGCACACCCTCGCCCGAGACGTCTCGGGTGATCGACGGATTCTCACTCTTGCGAGCGATCTTGTCGATCTCGTCGATGTAGATGATGCCGGTCTCGGCGCGCTTGGCGTCGTAGTCGGCAGCCTGCACCAACTTGAGCAGTATGTTCTCGACGTCTTCGCCGACATAGCCGGCTTCGGTCAGCGCGGTTGCGTCGGCGATGGCAAACGGCACGTTGAGCATGCGGGCCAGCGTCTGGGCCATGAGTGTCTTGCCGGTGCCGGTCGGCCCCAGCAACATGATGTTGGACTTGTGCAACTCGACATCGTCGGCGCTGGAACCGATCTCGACCCGCTTGTAGTGGTTGTAGACCGCAACGGACATGATCCGCTTGGCGTTTTCCTGGCCGACGATGTACTCGTTCAGGAAGGCATTGATTTCGCGAGGCTTGGGTAGCTCTTCGAAACCCAGTTCAGCCGGTTCGGCCAGTTCCTCTTCGATGATCTCGTTACAGAGATCGATGCACTCGTCGCAGATGTACACACCAGGGCCAGCGATCAACTTCTTGACCTGCTTCTGCGACTTGCCGCAGAACGAGCATTTCAGCAGTTCCCCGCTGTCTCCGAATTTCGCCACCGGCGATTCTTCTCCCTGTGTGAGGTGATCGAGCCGCCTTCTGCGCCTCGACTACTCCGTCCCGGCGGCCACACTAGGCGACGCGTACGGTACGGGCAGGGAGTTGCGGCAGAAATTCGGCCCAACTACGTGAAATCAGTCAACACCCTTGATTGCGCCCGTGTTGTCGACGGCATTGCGAACTTCGATGACCTCGTCGATCAGGCCATAGTCCTTGGCTTCTTGGGCCGTCATCACGAAGTCACGATCGGTGTCGGTGCTGATCTTGTCGACGCTCTGACCCGTGTGAGCCGCCAGCAGTTCTTCGAGCGCCAGCTTCATGCGTTGGATCTCAGCCGAGGCAATCTGCAGATCCGAGACCTGGCCTTGAGCGCCTGCGTAGGGCTGGTGGATGAGAATGCGGGCATGGGGCAAGGCCAAACGCTTGCCGGGCGCACCTGCTGCGAGCAGCACCGCCGCCGCACTGGCTGCCTGGCCGAAACAGATAGTGGCGATGTCGGGCTTGATGTACGACATGGTGTCGTAGATTGCGAACAAGGCGTTGATGTCGCCGCCTGGACTGTTGATGTACAGGTTTATGTCGCGGTCGGGATTCTCGCTCTCGAGATGCAGCAGCTGGGCACATACGAGATTGGCGATCGTGTCATCGATCGGCGTGCCGAGAAAGATGATGTTTTCTTTCAGCAGCTTGCTGTAGAGGTCGTAGGCCCGTTCACCACGGTTGGTTTGCTCGATGACGCTCGGGACCATGTAGTTGCGGGGGTTGATCGTGTTCATGCGGTGTTCCTACTCTTCTTCGGCTTCTTCTGGGGGCTGCGCTGCGAGTTCCAACGCATCTTTGTCGATAGTGTTCCCGTCTTCGTCGACGACCTCGACTCGTTCGAGCAGCCAGTCGACCGCCTTGCGCTTCGAAATGTCGGCCTTCATCAGCATGAGCTGGTTCTTGGTCGAAATCTGGGACTTGAGATCGTCGAGCGACATGCCGGTGTCTTCGGCCAGCGCCGCGAACTCGGCATCGACGTCGGCTTCGTCGGCGTTGAGCCCCTCGGAGGTGGCCAGCGCACGTAAGGCTTGGTCCACCTTGACCGACGCGATTGCCGGCTCTCGCATCTGTTCGAACATGTCGTCGACACTGGTGCCGGTCATCTGCATGTATTGCTCGAACCCGATACCCATCTGTTGGAGACGGCGAGCCATGTCTTCGACCTGCTGACGCACTTCGGTGTCCACCAGCGCAACCGGCGGCTCGTCGGTGACAAGCGCACCGAGTGCTTCGGCGGCTTTTTCACGCCACAGGTTGTTCGACCGAACAGCCTTGCCCGTGGTCATTTCTGCGACCATGTCGGCGCGCCACTCGTCTGCGGTTGCAAAGTCGGTAGCGTTTTTCACGACCTCATCGGTCAGTTCGGGCAACACCTGTTCCTGGATGTCTTTGATTTCGACCACAAAGCTGAGCTTGCCGTCTTCTTCGGGATCGGGATGATCGGCGTCGAATTCGATGGAATCGCCGATGCTGGCGCCCAGCAGGTTTTCGTCGAAGTCGGGCACCAAGCCACCCGATCCGACCTTGTAGGAGTAGTCACCGGCGGTCAGCCCTTCGACTTCTTCGCCTTCGTGGGTCGTGACGATGTCCATCGTGACGGTGTCGTCGTCGGCCGCAGCACGTTCGACCGAAGCCAGTTCGCCGAACTGGGTCAGAAAGCTGTCGATACGTTCTTGGATCTCGTCGTCGGTCGGCGACGGCGCCGGAATTTCGACCTTGATGCGGTCATAGCCGGAGATCTCGACCTCGGGACGCACGGCGACGACAGCATCGAACTGCAGGTCGCCTGCCTCCATTCCACCGGTGATGTCGTACTCTGGAGGGCTGATCATGTCGATCTCATGATCGCCCAGCGCATTCAGGAAATAGTCGGGGATGCTGTCCTCGAGCGCCTGGCCACGGGCCATGCCGCTACCGAAGCGGGCTTCGAGCACCTTTCGGGGGACTTTGCCCTTGCGGAAGCCGGGCAGGTTTACATCACGCCCGATCTTCTTGAAGGCCTTTTCGACCTCGACTTCGAACTCTGCGGCTTCAACTTCGACCGACAACTTCACTTTGTTGTCGTCGAGTTCCTCAACGGTGGTCTTCACCGCCGTGAGTGTAGAGGTGGCGCCGCAAAGTCGCTGCGCTCAGATTCCTGATTTCTGGGCGCCATCGGTCCCTGGCCCAGAAACCCACACCCCATAAATGGACCGCGATATCGCAACGCGCTGGGGTGACTTCCGATAGGCTCGCGGACGCTAGCGGGTGTAGTTCAATGGCTAGAACCTCAGCCTTCCAAGCTGATGATGAGGGTTCGACTCCCTTCACCCGCTCTACCTGGGCAGCATGGATGTTTCCGACCTGTCGCGAAAGTAACGTGTCGCCCAGGCAACTTTTGGTCGTGGGTTCACGCTCTCTTCCAAGCAGCGAGCTAGAATTTCGGTTCGCTGGATCGACACCTTCGAGTGGCGATCGTCCCTTTCGTTACGCCCTTTGCGGAGATACCTCACATGATGCTGCTCGACCCAGACCTGCTTCGATCGAAAGCCGATGAATTTGATTCCGGTCTTCGTGGGTACCAGAAGACCGATGTCGCTGCTTATCTCGGACGTATTGCCCTTGCCGTGGAGGTGCTGGGCGAAGAGAGCGGTCCGCCACCGGCGCTGCCCGCCGACTTTCAACCCGATGCCATCCGGGGTCACGAGTTCGACATCGTCTGGCGTGGGCTGGACCGCGACGAGGTCCGAGCGTTCCTGGGGCAGTTGGCCGACGAACTCGAGGGTCGTCTGAACGGAGAATCTTCCGCTGGCGCTCGCACCCCATCGGCCCCAGAGTCTTCGGGTATCTCGGCTCCTGCCGCCGGTGTTGCTGGCGTGGCTGGCGCGGCTGCTGCTGTCGGTGGTGTGTCCATGAGCGATCGCATGCGCGAGGCAAGCGCAGATCTGGCACCACCAACCGCCGATACCGTCCGCATCGAAGCCCCCTCGGCCGAGTCATTGGTTCCCAAGGTCGAAGCTCCCGATATCGATTCGAGTCTCCCGACCGGCGATGTACCCACAATTTCTGCTCCGTCGATAGATGTCCCTGCAGTCGATCTCCCTTCGGTCGAGGCACCTGGGATCGAGGCGCCTGGGATCGAGGCGCCCTCCATCGACGTCCCCAGCATCGACGTGCCGCCCATCGACGTCCCCAGTATCGATGTGCCCAACATCGAAGCGCCGCCCATCGACACCCCGTCGATCGATCTACCCAACCTCGACGTCCCCAGCATCGATGTGCCCAACATCGAAGCGCCGTCCATCGACGTCCCCAGCATCGACACCCCGTCGATCGACCTACCCAACCTCGACGCCCCCAGCATCGACACGCCAGCCATCGATGCACCCAGCATCGACACCCCGTCGATCGACCTACCCAACCTCGACGCCCCCAGCATCGACACGCCAGCCATCGATGCACCCAGCATCGACGCACCCAGCATCGACGCACCACGCATCGACACCCCCACCATCGACGCACCCAGCATCGACGCACCCAGCATCGACGCACCCACCATCGACGCACCCACCATCGACGCAGCCACCATCGACGCACCCAGCATCGACGCACCCTCACTCGACGCACCCTCACTCGACGTACCCAGCATCGACGTGCCCTCACTCGATACGCCGTCGATCGACGTGCCCGATATTGCCGTGCCCAGCATCGATCAATCAGGGGTAGAGCCCGTCACCGGCGAAATACCTGTCGTGTCGATCCCCGATGCTGGCGGCAAGCCTTACGAAGCCGAGATAGAAGACGCCGAGATCATCGAGGCACCCGACGCAGCACGCGCAGCTCAGGAAGCAGCTGAGGAGGCCGACCAAGCAGCTCTGCAGGCCGAAGCCGAAGCTGCGGCCGCCGAACAAGCCGCACAACAAGCCGAAGCCGAAGCCGAGCTTGCTGCACAAGAAGCAGCGGCAGCCACCGAACTTGAAGTAGAACAAGCAGCCGAAGCAGCCGCAATCGCCGCCGCCGCCGAGCGCGACGCACAAGAAGCAGCCGAGGCAGCCGCAATCGCCGCCGCCGCCGAGCGCGACGCACAAGATGCAGCCCGAGTCACCGACGCCGCGGTAGCTGGCGAGGTCGCCCCACTGGCCGATGAAGATCTCTCCGTCGGCTCGCCATTCGTCGACAGCGACTTCACCGTGGTCGGCGACCAGATCGAAGACCTGCTGCGTGCTGCACACGAGAGCTCGTTGTCCATCCGCCAAGATGCCGCCACGCGCGCCGAAGACATGCTGGCCGAAGCTCGCGAGTCGATCGCCGCCGACACCAAAGAAGCTCAGGAGAAGATTCGCGAAGAACGCGACTCGGCCCACACCTTCGCCGAGTCAACTCGCACCGAGGCCGACGAACATTCGCGCCGAGTACGCAGCGAGACCGACGAATACGCTCGCACCACCCGTAGCCGGGCCGAAGAATACGCCAACGACATTCGCGCAGAGATCGACTCGTACACCAAGACGACCCGAACCGAAGCCGAACAATACGCGCAGACCACCCGCACGAGAGCCGAGAGCGAAGCCGAGTCGATCAAGAGTGAAGCGATCGCCTACGACGAGCGCACTCGCCAGGCAGCCGAGGAGACTGCGGCTGCCATCGAAGCCGATGCCGAAGCCAGCAAGGCTCGTGCCGAAGCCGAGATCGCTCAAGCCCGAGCAGAATCCGACGCAGCGCTTGCGGCTGCGTCAGCCGAACTCGAAGACATCAACGGTCAGGTGTCAGACGCCAAGGCCGAGGCCGAGAACATCATCGCCAAGGCACGCGAAGAGGCCCAACGGGTCATCGAATCGTCACAGGCCGAAGCTGGCGAGATGACCACCACTGCTCACGCCGAGGCGCAGCGCATCTCCGATGACGCCGAAGCGGCTGCCCGCGAGCGGGTCGAGCGCATCGTGGCCGATGGCCGGGCGCAGATCAGCCGTCTGGTCGAGGCAGAGAAGCTGGCTCGTGATCGCCTCTTCAGCACTCGCGCGGTGCTGCAGGGCGTGCTGGCCGACAGCGAACTCGAGTCGATCCCCGAGATCCAAGATCTCCACCTCGACGAGTAACACCGCCCCGACCGACTACAGCTTTCCTGCTCCGAGCGGCTTCTGATGAAACGCGGTCTTCTTTACGTAGCGATACCGCTACTGCTCGGCATTGCGTTGTTCGTTGCGCTCAGTGACCAAGACACCAGCACCGACACGGCCGCCGATACCGATACGTCCACGCGCCGCGACAGCGCGGCAGGTACCGACTTCGCCTCCAGCGACGAACGTGTTGGTGAGGGTGCCGACGAGGGCGAGCCGGTGCTCGACCTGGGCCATCCGGTGCCGCCTGTGGAAACACGCTTGGCGCGGGTACAGCGGCTGGCCGATGGCGACAGTTTCGATATCGAGTGGATCGACACGGGCGAGTCCGACGAACTACGACTCTCTGGCATCAATGCCCCCGAGGGGGGTGCTTGTTTCGGTAACGAGGCGCGAGACATTCTCGATGTACTGACCCGCGACCAAGAGTTGCTCGTCGAGTCCATCGAGCGCGACGATTTCGGACGGGTACTGGCCAACGTGTGGGTGCCCAACGTGCTCGTCAACCTCCGCTTGGTCGAACAGGGAGCGGCGCTGGCACTGACCGACAGCAGCCAGTACGGCCAACTGATCCGCGACGCCCAGGCAATGGCGCAGTCGAATGGAATGGGGCTATGGGATCCTGCGTTCTGCGGTACCGACGATGAGGCGCAGATCGTGATTGCCGAGATCTTCGAGAATGCACCCGGTCCAGACAACGAGAACCCCAACGGCGAGTGGATTGACATCCTGAACGCGGGTGCAGCGACAACCGATATGAGTGACTGGTCCATTCGCGATGAATCGACCCGTCACCGCTTCTTCTTCCCCGACGGTTTCGCTCTCGATGCGGGGAGCACGGTGCGGGTCTTCTCCGGCTGCGGCGCCGACGATGCCAGCTCCTTGTACTGGTGCGACGGCGACCCGGTGTGGAACAACGGCGGCGACACTGCCTTCTTGGTCGACAGCGACGGCCGTTTCGTCGACACGCTCACCTACTCGGGGTAGTTTCCAGCGCTCGGCCCCCAACTGACATACTCGGGTGGTGACCACTCCCCTGCTGCCCCCCGGCCTAGTCGCCTTTGTCAAGCGTGACTGCGAAACCTGCAAACTCGTCGATCCACTGCTTGGCGAACTGGCCAAGGATGAACCGTTGACCGTCTATACCCAAGACGATGCGTCCTTCCCAGAATCACTTGCAGCGATAGACGATCTGGCGCTCGAGATGTCGTGGCACCACGACATCGAGACCGTGCCCACGCTGATCCGGGTCGGTGCCGATGGCATCGAAGAGCAGAGGATCGTCGGCTGGAGTCGGGATCAGTGGCAGGCCTTCACCGGAAATATCGAACTGGGCATCACGCTGCCCGAGTTTCGGCCGGGGTGCGGGTCACTGAGCGTCGATCCCAGTCGCGCCGACAAGCTGAACGCTCGTATGGGTGGCAGTGGCCTCGAGACTCGTCGCGTCGAGTTCGCCGAGCTCGAAGACGACTTCGAAGCCATGTTCGACCGTGGCTGGTCCGACGGACTGCCGTTGGTGCCACCCACCGAAGCTCGTGTCATGCGCATGCTCGAAGGTACTACCCGAGCCGCCAACGACATCGTGGCCAATGTGGCGCCTGATCTGGTCGATGTCACCGTCGAGAAGATCGCCGTCAACGCCCTCATGGCCGGCTGCAAACCCGAGTACTTGCCGGTCGTGATCGCGGCAGTCGAAGCAATCTGCACCGACGAGTTCAACATTCACGGCCTGCTCGCCACCACTATGAGCGTCGGCCCAGTGTTCGTGGTGAACGGCCCGATCCGCAAACAGTTGGGCATGAACAGCGGCATCAACGTGTTCGGCCAGGGAAACCGTGCCAACCTCACGATTGGGCGGGCCGTGCAGCTGGTGGTCCGCAATGTGGGTGGCGGCCGCCCGGGCGACGTCGACCGAGCTGCGCAGGGCAGCCCAGCCAAGATCGGGCTGGCGTTCCCAGAAGACGAAGAAGGCACGCCGTGGATCTCACTCGCCGAAGAGCGCGGCATGGGCGCCGGACAGAACGCCATCACTGCATTGTGCGTCGAAGGGCCACGTCTCATCGTCGACCAGCTGTCTCGCACGCCGGAGTCGCTGACCAACACCATCGCCGAATGTCTGTTGACCACGCACAGCAAACGCATGGTCGCAGGCATCGATGCACTGTTGGTGCTGTCACCCGAACACATGGCCCGTTACGTCGATGCTGGCTGGGACCGGGCCCGCTTCCGCTCCGAGCTCGAAGACCGGTTGATGATCGACACCGATGAGATCATCCGGGGCACCGGCGGGATCGAAGAGGGTTTGCCAGCAGACTTTGCTGGCATGCAGCTTCCGAAATTCCGACCGGGCGGCCTGCACATTGCCCATGCCGGGGGTCCGGCGGGACTGTTCTCTTCGGTCTTCGCTGGTTGGGTAAGTGGCCCAACAGGTAGTGTTCCTGTCACGAAGCCGATTCTCCCCTAAACCGAGGCGATGCCCATGACCACTGTCCTTGATCCAACCAACGAGGCCACGCCGCCCGAGATCGAACGAGCTCTGCGGCCCGAGTCGCTTGCTGGTCTCACTGTTGGCTTGCTCGACATCTCCAAGCCTCGTGGCAACGTATTTCTCGACCGAGTCGAAGAACGCCTGACTGCGCTGGGCTCGAGTGTGAAGCGTTACCGTAAGCCGACCTTCGCCAAGCCAGCTCCGGTCGATATGCGCCACGAGATCGCCACCGAGTGTGATGCGGTCATCGAAGCCCTGGCCGATTGAGGAAGCTGCACGTCATGCAGTGTGCATGACATCACCGACCTCGAACGCCGTGGCCTTCCTGGCGTATTCGTAGCCAGCGATCCGTTCAAGGATGCCGCGGTGGCCCAGTCCGCGGCGCTGGGTTTCGATCCTGCTCGATTGTTCGTGGAACACCCGATTCAGGACCGAACCGACGACGAAATGCGTGCCATTGCCGACCAAGCGGTCGAGCAACTCATCATTGCGATCAGCGGCCCCTAACCCGATCTACAGATTTGGGTAAGTATTTTTTCCCAAATCCTAAAGTATGTGTTGTGGCGGCCGATTGATTACTCAGCGGCCGGACACATATTTCCGAGCCACTCAAATAGAGCACAGGCAGCCCTCCCCCTGGAACGCCGTCTCTTCTACAAGAACCCCTGGCCACTCCCCCTCCACGGCCAGGGGTTCTTTCTTTTGCCCCGGCGCGCCGAACGCCGCTGCTCGGGCGCGCCGAAGCGCCCGCAGTGGTGCGGTTAGCGGATGGTGTCGCCGGTGGGGGTGGTGATGGTGATTTGGCCGTCGGGTTTTCGGGTGACGGTGTAGCCGCGTTCTTTGAAGCGGTTGTGTTTTCTGCAGGCGGGGAGGCCGTTGAGTTGTCTGGACTGCCCGCCGCGGGCGGCGGGTTTCAAGTGGTCGATTTGGCAGCGACTGGAAGGCACACCGCAGCCGGGCCAGTAGCACTCGGTTGTTGTCAGCTGTACGCCTAAGCGGTTGAGGCCGGTGAAGAAGCGGTCTTGCTTGGAGATGTCGAGTGTGACGCCAGCGGCGTTCTGGACGACTCTTCGGAATGATGCGACGAGCATGTCGGCGAAGGCTTCGGAGGCGGCGATGGGGTGCCCGTCGATGTCGGAGATGTTGTAGGTGTCGGGGTCCAGGATGCGGGCCGAGCCCCCGGCCCAGCGGCGGATGAGCTCTTCGGCGGTTTCGGCGTTGTAGATGATGTTATGTACGCGTTTGACGGGTGCGGACGGTTTGTCGGAGTTCACGGCGTCAGCAGCGATTTGGCTCAGGGCGTCGGCTTGTCGTTGGGCGCGGGTGCGCTCGAGCAGGTCAACCGAGGTGTCGGCGCCATGGATTTTTTCGGCTCGCTCCCAGTCGTGGTTGAATTCGGCTTCGATGTAGGCCTGCAGGATTTCGTTGAACTCGGACCCTTTCAGCGAGCCGAGGGTGCCGTCGAGTTTCCAGGCTTTGGAGATGGCGTCTTGGACGAATTTGACGTGGCGTCGTTCATGGCTGGGATCAGGTGCGGGATCGGGGCCGTCGCAGTCATGCAGCTCGAGCCAGCGGGCGACCTTGCGCTCGAAACGCTTGAAACTGAGCTGGGCGGCGTGCTTCAAGAAGAACTTCTGATCCAACACGAACCGGTCACGGCTGCGAGGGTTGGCGAACGCACGACCCAACAGTGCTGCTTTATCGATCGACAGGCCGCCAGCACGCCACACTTCGTTGATGTCGTCGCACACGTTGGTCATACGTCGGATCTTGTCCAACCGATGCGACTCGGCCCCAGACACATCAGCAATATGGGCATACATGATCCGCGCTGTGGCGTGGCCGTGTTCGTAGTGGGCTCGGCCTTGATCGATCTGTTGCAACACATCAACCGCAGCCACCGCCCCCAGGCGGCGTATCAGCTCGACCGAATCGATCAGATCACACGCCGCCGAAGGCGTCGACACCGCAGGCGCACCACAAGCAACCGCATCTGCCAGCGGGGTGAGTACCTGCTCGAAATGTGGAAGTGCAGCAACAGCCATGACAAACCAAAGAAAAGAAAAGGGAAGGGAAGCTCGATTGAACAAACCCCAGATCCCGGACCTGGTCACCGTCAGAAAGTAAGCGGAAGCTTCTCCGGCACACACCCACAAACCGTGAATGGCCAGTGTCCTCACACACCGCAACGTCAACTGCCTCACCACCCTACACCGAACAAACGTATGACCCCTTTGCTTAACTCAAGTGGCTACCAGCGAGCCACTCTGAGTGAGCTAATGGGTTGTGGGTCGGTGTTGACTGCCTGTTGGCAGAGGCGATAGAAGAGCAGGCCCCGGCTGCGGCTATTGCGGCGGTTGAATCGGAAGGTGTACTCGTCGAGGTA